>Ga0172377_10002506_pt1 | contig 18755 bp, 19 predicted proteins | sample Pumphouse3metaG_FD_119749 | JGI IMG/M metagenome (GOLD analysis project Ga0172377, IMG submission 119749) | Leachate microbial communities from a municipal landfill in Southern Ontario, Canada - Pumphouse #3 metaG | ecosystem: Engineered > Solid waste > Landfill > Unclassified | place: Canada...
TTACTTTCTTAAATTTTGTACCTTTAATATGTTTATCCAAATTATTCTTTTATGGTTTCTGATCATTTTTAGCAACTTTATTTTTTATACTATTTAATATTTAAAAATTATCTCACAATATTTCTCAGATTTTATAAAACTACATATTTCAAGAGTCTAACTACAGACTAACTTACAGTTACGGAACTTTAATTTACAACTCAATTAATATAAAAGCACTTGCGTAAGTGCTTTCTTATAGTATAAGAAATAAATTCCGATGTCAAGTTTAATTTTTTCTCCTTGCCTTTTACAACTATTCAGTAATCTTTTTTATCTTTTTTATAAATAAAGAACCCTTAGTACTCAAAAATAATTAAGCATTATTAATGTAGTTTCCACTTTAAACCTGTTAGATAATATAGTCTAAACCTTTCACCTATTCCACACCAAAATTACTACTATTTTTTGGATCAAGAACGGAATGAGTAGTAATTTTCAAACTGAATAATATTTTAATCATCAAATAATAATTAATTTAAACTTACTTCTATCTATTTAAAAATTTTAAAGATAGAAGTAAAACATTATGGTAAACAGGATAAGCAGAGGAAAGATTAGGGAAATAATAAAATTATGTGAAGCTGGTATTAGTATAAGAAAAATAACAGTAGAATTTTATGCCTCGTGACTTGTTGTATTGATTATATATATTATCGACTGGAGGGCTGGTGGCCTTGAGAATAAAAATATTCTAAATATCCTTGATACAATACTACTAAAACTATTGGACAAAAAGAGACTCGGGTATTTGTGGTTAATACTGACTGCAAGACAGTTTACTTCTGTAGAGCTATAGAATCTAAGACTAAGGAAAATATAACATACGCAACAGAAAATGCGTTTATTTATTTTGGTGGGGTAGCAGTAGCAATTGTTATTGATTTACTAAAATCTGCTATGTGTGTAGGGATACAAAAATTTTCAAGTAAAGGGCTACTTGCCTATATGGTTTATACAGAATAGGCATACATATATAGTAGAAATTTTGAAAAAATAATATAGAAGGTCAAATTTAGATATTCTACACAAATAGAAGAGGCTAACTTTTCAATGAAGTACAACTTTGACAAACATCGCCTTTTATCCTTTCTCGACTGCCCATCTATAAAAAATAAACAAAATATTATTATTACCAGTCCCACTCTGCAATAATAGAATATTAAGCTTGTATATATGAATACAAAATCCTCTAGTTTAATTTCTGTAAGTTAATACCTGCTTTAAAGTTAAGAAAGACTGATGGCATGTAGAAGAGATAAGAAGAATAAAAAGGTAAGATACTTTAGTACTTAATTATTTCAGGCTTGAAAAGTCAGATATCACATTAAGACTAATACTTCTTGAAATACCTGAGAACAGGCTTTGCTAAGATCCGCCATTTAAAATGAATATTCAATTTTTATATACAGGCAAAATAATTTTTAAAATATTCATTAATTTATTAATTTTTCTTATTTTCAGCAGTGCTCTTTCTTACAATTAATTTTGTCTTAAAAGTGCATATTTGCCTGGGTAATTTTTTATCTTTTATCCTGTTTAACAGCATCTCCATTGCAGTTTTACCTATCTTATATCTTTCAAGCTCTATTGTTGTTAGTTCAGGTGAGACAATTTCGGTCAGCGCAATATTATCCAGACCAATAATAGATATATCCTCAGGGATTTCAAGGCCTCCGCTCTGGAATGCTTTCATTGCTCCTATTGCCGTGAGGTCGTTTGAGCACATAACCGCTGTAGGTAAGTCTTTGTTTTTCAACATCTTTCTGGCAGCTTCATAGCCTCCATCTATTTTGTGATTGCCTTCCAGTATCTTATAATTTAATCTGAGATCCTTATAACTTTCCATAATGTCTATAAAATTTCTTATCCTTATTTCTGCTGTTTTTAAGTTTTTAGGACCACCTATAAAATAAATATCCCTGTGCCCAACAGAAACCAGATGAGAAACTGCTTCTGCTATGCCAACTTTATAATCAAAATAAAGACTGTCTACTTTTATGTTTCTTTTACACCAGTCAACCAGAACAAAGTTAACATCTGTGTCGGTTAACTGTTTCAGGATAGAGTTATCAACCTGGCTTGATGCAACAATTATGCCATCAATTTTTCTTTTGATAAGGGCACCTATGGATTTTACCCCTTTTTCTATGTCATAATCAGTGTTACACAGAAATACATTGTAATCATTTTTAACTGCCATCTCTTCAACTCCCTGTACAAGCTCCGGATAGAATGGATTTCTAATATCTGAAATAACAAGCCCCACTGTTTGTGTTTTACCTGTGGCAAGACTCCTCGCAAGAAGATTTGGCTGGTATTTTAGCTCTCTCATTGCCTTATAAACTCTTTCTTTTGTTTCGGGCATCACAAACCTTGTTTCATTAATTACATGTGAAACTGTTGTAGGAGACACTTTTGCAAGTTTTGCTATATCATTGTAATTAACCATAATCAGCCTCCTGGAGTTTTTTAAATATTATAAAAGCGCTTGCGCAATAATACTAACACACTATCTTCAAAAGATAAATAAATATTCAGAAATATGATAAATACTTTTTTAACCTTATTATGTTATTATATGATTGTGAAATCTTTTTAACTTTTATATAAAGTTAGTGATTTTTTATCAATTCCACAATAAAACTATATTTATATTCAGATAAAAGAAAACTTAAAGTAGCAGCTTCAGATGGTTAACGTGATAACCAGATTTAGATGTTATATCCATGATTTTTGCGTCATGAGATTATTCAATAAGTGATAGTAATAAACTTAGAATGACGCAACAGATTCCTGCTGTAACCATTTTCATCCCGCTTATTATAAGATTACTCCTGGAAATTTTACCAAGAAATAAACCTATCCCAAATAATATTAAAAATGCGAGAGCAAACCCTGCATAATAACAGATATAAATAGGCAGAATCCTCCCAAAAAGAAAAGGAATCAATGGTATAAAACCTGTTAATACTGGTGAAAGGCCATTTACTACAGCAAGAACTCCTGCAGCAAATTTTTGTGCTTTTGCTATTACCGTCTCCTCTAGATTACGCAGAACTGATTCTTCCAGATCGCGTATTTCCTTCTTTCTTTCAGCACTTTCACTGCTATAAGCACTCCACACTCCTGAAACACCCAGGGAAATGCATATTGCGGAACCGGTTATTACTACATGCTTATAATCATCTATTCCAATAATATAACTTCCTACCAGAGCGCCAATTATTGTAATTGCTCCATCAAAGCCATTGATTGCAAAATACCTTCTGATAATTTTTGAAATATTAGCAATTTTATTATATTCTTTTATTCTTTTTATAAGAGAATGAAATTTTTCTTTTATACTCCTCACTTAAATCCTCATCTCCGGGAAATACAATATTAATCTTCATTATTATGAGCTGTCACATTTTAAAATCTTCCGAACAGCCGCAGCAGCATTATAAGAAGACCTTACAAATGGTCCACAGATTACCTCTTTAAATCCATAACCTTCTGCAATTTCTTCTATTTTTTTAAATTCTTCCGGGCTGTAATATTTTTTAACCGGTAAATTATGTTCAGAAGGCCTGAGATACTGTCCTATAGTAATAATATCACAAGCTACTTCCTTCAGATCAGAAAGTAGCCCGATTATTTCTTCTTCTCCCTCTCCCAGTCCAAGCATAAAACCTGATTTTGTAAAAATATCCGGTCTTAAAGTCTTTGTGTACTTTAATATGTTAAGTGAATTCTCATAATTTGAATTTTTCTTTACTTTTTTAAAATTTTCCCTGGTAGTTTCAATATTATGATTCAATACAATAAGATTTTGCGAAAGCAGGTTTTTTAGACTATCTAAATTCCCTTTAAAATCAGGAATAAGGCACTCTATTTTTACATCTGGATTTTTTTTCTGTATCCCTCTTACAGTTTTTATAAACTGGTTGCTCCCACCGTCAGGAAGGTCGTCTCTTGTTACTGATGTTATAACGACATATTTTAAACCCATTTCATTCACAGCTCTGGCAACTCTCAGGGGCTCATCCTCATCAGGCGCTTCCGGCCTCCCCTTTTTTATACCGCAGAAACCACAGTTTCTTGTACAGACATCCCCAAGAATCATAAAGGTTGCGGTTTTATTACTGAAACATTCATAAATATTGGGACACCTGGCACTCTGACAGACTGTGTTTAAATGAAGACTGGTAATAAGGTTTGTGACTTCATTAATTTTTTTGTTATTTAATTTTACTTTCTTCTTGAGCCAATCAGGTTTTTTACCGGACAATTCTCTCCACTATTCTTTCAAGGTCTTTAACGGTTCCAAACTCTACAATAATTTTCCCTTTTTTTTTGCTCATAGTTATTTTTACAGGGGCATTAAGAAATTCAGATAATTTACTGGCAATTTCCGGGATTTTACTTAACTGTAAAACTTTTTTTGCCTTTATCTCTACTGCTGGTCTCCTTTTCCTTTCTACAATTTTTTCTGCTTCTCTTACACTTAAATCATTTTTTATAATATGGTTTGCAAGGTTTATTCTTTCGTTATCATTATCCAGAGTTAATATTGCTCTTGCATGCCCTTCACTTATTTTTCCTTCATTTACCATTTTTTGTATTTCTACTGGAAGGGCAAGCAATCTAAGTGTATTCGTAATTGATGCCCTGCTTTTCCCAATTCTTTTTGAAAGTTTCTCATGAGTGATTTTAAATTCTTCTATAAGCTGTTTATAAGTATGGGCTTTCTCCATAGGGCTAAGGTCTTCTCTGTGAATATTTTCAATAAGTGCCATCTCGAGAGAAGAAATATCATCTATATCATTAACCACAATTGAAGGAATTGTGGTTATACCAGTATTTTTAGTAGCCCTGTATCTTCGCTCTCCTGTTATGATTTCATATTTTTCCACTCCATCAAGTTTTCTCACTACTATGGGCTGAATAACCCCGAATTCTTTAATTGACTCAGCCAGTTCTGCCAGTGAATCTTCACTAAATTTACTCCTTGGTTGATTTTTATTTGGAATAATTTTGTCCAGTGGCAGTTCAATAATTGCATTTAATTCATTTTCAGAAGGTCTTTCCATAGTCGGGATTAATGCATTTAACCCTCTTCCCAAACCCCTTCTAGCCATTTTCAATCACTTCCTTTGTAAAATTTTTATAAGCTTCTGCACCTTTACATTCAGGATCGTAATCTATTATGGGTTTGCCATAACTTGGTGCTTCACTCAGCCTGACATTTCTGGGAATAATTGTCTTATATACCTTTTCTGAGAAATAATTCTTAACTTCCTCAATTACCTGGCCTGAAAGTTTTATTCTGGGGTCATACATTGTCATTATTGCACCTGTTATTTTTAAATCATTATTAAGATTCTTTTTTACCAGGTTTATTGTATTCAAAAGCTGTCCAAGACCTTCAAGCGCATAGTATTCACACTGTATTGGTATAATAACTTCCCTTGCTGCCGTAAGTGCATTTATTGTTAACAATCCAAGTGCAGGCGGACAATCAATTATGATAAAATCGTAATTGTTTTCAATTTTACTTACTGCTTCCTTTAACTTAAATTCTCTTTTTAGGCTTGGAACCAGTTCAACTTCTGCCCCTGCAAGCTGTATTGATGATGGGATTATTTCAAGGTTTGTATATCCTGTATTTAAGATTACTTCATCTGGTTCCAGTTCATGAATTAAAATATCATAAATTGATTCTTTAATATCTATCGGGCTTATTCCAAGACCACTGGTAGAGTTGCTCTGCGGATCGAGGTCTATCAATAATGTTCTATAGCCATAGGAACCCATGTAAGCTGAAATATTTACCGCTGTGGTGCTTTTACCTACTCCTCCCTTCTGGTTAGTAATCGCAATTATTCTTTTAAGATGTTCTCTTTTCTCCAATTGTTCTTTGTCGTTTTTGTTTTTAATTATCCTGTTAAAAAATTTCATTAAATTTTTCAACTAAAAACTTATTTTATTTCTATAGCATATTTATGCTTTTGCATATATGCTTATTTTATAGTAATATCTACATATTTTAAAGAGGATTCTTTTTTATTCTGTTAAAGCTACGCGGGTACGCTCCCGGTGATTCTTTTATTTTATTTATTACCAGAAAAAATCTTTTTTCATCTATATAAGGAACCCTGACTTCTAATAAATCTTCTATAATTCCTCCTAGTTTTAATATGGATTCCCTTCCTTCTTCCAATTCAGCATCTATTTTTCTACTCTTATAAAATATAATTCTACCATTAATTTTACAAAATGGAATTGATAATTCATTTAAAATTCTAATATTTGCTACCGCTCTCGCCAGGACTATATCAAAGCTTTCTCTATAAATACTCCTGGCTCCAAGCTCTTCTGCTCTCCCCCTTAATATTTTTACGTTCCTAAGATTTAACTCTCCTTTAACCATTTCTAAAAAATCGGTTTTCTTAAGCGAACTATCCAGTAAGTAAAATATTTTATTGGTTACAAAAATAGAAAGAGGTATTCCCGGCAGCCCGGCCCCGGTTCCCAGATCCAGTACTTTTTGATCGTTTGAACCCATGCCGCATCTATCAAAAAGCTCACTTTTATATTTTAGCAGCGATATAGAATCCAGAATATGCCTTTTGAGTATCTCTTCTTTATTTTTTGTGCCTGTTAGATTAATTCTTTTGTTATAATTAAAAACTATGTCAAGATACCTTTTCAGGGCATCCAGCTGATTACTTGTAAAGTGTATGCCCATTTCTATAAGTGCTAATTTTAAAGTATCTTCAATATCCAAACTGTTTCACCTTTTTTAATTTTCCTTTCAGATTTAACATAAGTATTGAAATGTCTGCAGGAGATATTCCTGCTATCCTTGAAGCCTGCCCAAGAGTGTTTGGTCTGATTTCTGAAAGCTTCTCTTTTGCTTCATAGGTCAGACCTGTTATGTCAAAATAATTGAGATCTTGTGGAAGGTAATATTTTTCAAGCCCCTCCATTTTTTTAATCTCGTTTAACTGCCTGTTTATATATCCCTCGTACTTTACTATAATTTCTACCTGCTTTAATATATCTTTATCGTAATCCCCATTTGAATCATTAAGAAGACCTGTAATGTCATCTATATTAACCCCGGGTCTTTTTAAAAGTTTATAAGCACTTAGTGAAGTATCTGCCATCAGTTTTGTATCCACATTTTCAAAAAGCCGGATTGTGGTCTTGCCTGGATTTATCCATATCGATTTTAATTTTTCTATAGCTTCGTTTATTTTATTTTCTTTATTTAGAACCTTTTTATACTGTTCACTGGTTATAAGCCCGATGTTTTTCCCGTAACCACTCAATCTTATATCTGCATTATCACACCTTAATATAAGCCTGTACTCTGCTCTTGAAGTATACATTCTATATGGTTCTATCAGTTCTTTGGTTATAAGATCATCTATCAGAACACCTATATAACTATTATCTCTTGTAAGGATCAGAGGGGGCCTGTTTTTTATTTTCTGCGCTGCATTAACACCACTTAAAAACCCCTGAACAGCAGCTTCCTCATACCCCGATGTACCGTTTATCTGCCCTGCAAAATACAAATTACTAATCTTTTTCGATTCAAGTGTAAAATTTAATTGATTGGGGATTATATAATCATATTCTACTGCATAACCAGGTCTTATTATTCTTGCATTCTCAAGTCCGCTTACAGTATTTATTATTTTTTGCTGTATTTCAGGTGGCATGCTTGTGGTCAGCCCCTGCAAATACATTTCATTTGTGTTTTCACCCTCTGGCTCAATAAAAATTGGATGCCTCGTCTTTTCTGGAAAATTAATTACTTTTCTATCAATAGAAGGACAGTGTCTTGGTCCATGGGTGTCAACCATCCCTGATTTTATAGGAGATTCCTCTATATTTTTCCTAACAATTTCGTTGGTTTTTTTGTTCGTATAAGTTAAATAGCACTCAATATTTTTGCGAATTCCTCCTTTATTCCAGATGGAAAATCCCACTGGCTCTTCTTCGCCTCTTTGAATTTCTGTTTTTGATAGGTCCAGTGTTCTTTTGTCAACCCTGGGAGGAGTTGCGGTCTGGAATCTTCCTATTTTAAATCCGAGAGAAATCAGATTATTTGTTAAATTCATCGCAGGATACTCTCCCATTCTACCTGCATGATAATCTTTTCTCCCGATAATTATCCTGCCCCTAAGAAAAGTTCCTGTTGTCACAATTACTGCTTTTGCTTTAAACTCCAGCCCGCTTTCTATACTTACGCCTGTTACGGTGTCATTTTTTACAAGTATTTTATTAACTGTTCCCTGTCTCAAGGTTAAATTTTCTGTATTCTCAAGGACCCTTTTCATTTCTATTTCATATTCTTTTTTATCTATCTGTGCTCTGAGAGCCTGGACTGCAAGACCTTTTCTTTTGTTTAATACCCTTAACTGTATATACGTCTTATCAGCAACTTTTGCCATCTGTCCGCCCAGTGCGTCTAATTCGCTTACAAGCTGGCTTTTCCCTACCCCGCCTATTGAAGGATTGCATGGCATTAAAGCTATCTTGTCCGGATTAATGGTAAGAATTAGTGTTTTTAAACCCAGTCTTGCTGCTGCCAGGGCAGCCTCGCAGCCTGCATGGCCAGCTCCTACAACTATCACATCGTGGTTCATATTTTATATCTGCCTCTTTGATTAACATAATGAAAAATTTAAAATAGTGTTTCACGTGAAACAAAAATACCTATTTAAAAATATTTAAAATTTTTCAACTCCTGCTTTCGTATCTTCTATTTTTATTATTTTCTAAAAGCTCTACAGCATTTTACTGTTAATATCCTTCCTCTTATAGGTCATATATTCCTCCAGGCCCGGGTTTAGCCGGTATAATCCTCTGCTATTGTTTCCGGATACAATACTGTCTATGAGCATTCCCGTGCAGCTATCTTCTTTCTTAAAATAGATACTTTTAAGTCCTTTAGACTTTCTTGATGCATTCATACCGGCAACCATTCCCTGTGCAGCAGATTCCTCATACCCCCTTGTTCCATTTATGAGTCCGGCAAAATAAATCCCTTCCATATTTTTAGCCTGTAAATCACTCTTTAGTTGAAGCGGGCTCAGGATACTGTATTCAATACCATAACCCGGTCTTGTAATCTCTATATCCTCAAAACCATCCAATTTTTTTAACATCCCGGTTTGCAATTCTTCGTGTAGCGCTGTTTCAAGCCCCTGCAGGTATACTTCAGTTGTATTTCTACCCATAGGGTTTATAAAAACTTCCTTCCTTCCTCTATTTTTATTTCTTAATATCACCGACTCAATGGAAATGGACTCATCTTCATATTTATTACCGTGTTCACCTGGAGATTTTATTTTATCCTCATTTTTTAATAAGTAATCAACAAAATTTTTATTTATATATGTTTTATAACTATGCATCTGCCTTTTAACTTTCAAATCATTCCCGGATAAGAAACTACTATTTTCTTCTTTAAATAGCTGTCTTTTAAGACTCCCCTTATTAATTGTTTTACTGTCTACCAGTGGAGCAACATAATTTCTTACTCTTTTAAACTCGAATCCATAATCCTTTAAACTCTCAAGAAGTCTCCTGGAACATATTTCTCCCTGCCTTCCAGCTTCTAATTCATATTCCCCCCAGAATATTTTTCCACCAAGAAAAGTTCCTGTACACACAACCACACAATATGCTGAATATGTAATTCCATCACTTGTTTTTAAATTATATAAATATCCATCCTTACAGATGTCCACTACCAGGCCCTGTCTCAGGTCCAGGTTATTCTGATTTTCAAGCACTTTCTTCATTAAAAGCAAATATCTTCTCCCATCAACAAGCACTTTCGTGGTTTTCACTGAATAATCAATCCATTTATTATCTACCCTGATATTAATATAATTATTTTTAATGTTTTTAAGTATTTCCCCGCCCATAACGTCTATTTCTTTTATCAGCAGGTCCTGCCCTGCTCCACCCATCTCATTCCCATAAGGCATTAGCTCTGTGGTATCCATATTGATTGAAACAAGAAGGGTTTTAGAGTTACCTCTTGCTGCTGCCAGTGCTGCCTCACAGCCTGCATGACCGGCCCCGATTACTATCACATCATATTTTAGTTTATTATTGTTTCTAACCATCTTTTCTTTATGTCATCAACTGCTTGTGTTTCACGTGAAACATTTCGCCAAATATTCTTACTGTATTGCTTTTTGGCATTTCTATTTTCCTTATTTTCCAATACAGAACTGGCTGAATATTCCATCAAGGATATCATCCGTAACTGTCTCACCAACTATTTCCCCCAGAAGGCCATAAGCCTCTCTGAGGTCACAGCAGGGGAATTCTTCTGACATGTCCTCCATCATTGCTTTCCTGGCATTTTCTAATAGTTTTTTAACCTCTGTCAATATATTTTTATGCCTTTTATTAATTATAATCATTTCTTCCAGATTGATTTCTCCATCACCCAGCACCAGCTCTTTTATCATATTTTCAAGCTTTTCTATTCCTATACCCTTTAATGCAGAAATTTTTACAATTTTTTCTTCATCAAAATAATCCAGCACCTTACCCATTTCAATATTTTGTTCAAGGTCTACCTTGTTTATACAACATATTATTGTTTTTTCCCTTACTTTTTTAATTATCTGCAGGTCCTTATTATCAAATTTTCTATTGCCATCAAGCACCATGATCACTAGTTCTGCTTCATCTATATGCCTTAAACTTTTTTCAACACCAATTTTTTCAATAATATTTTTTGTCTCTCTTATACCTGCAGTATCCACAAGTATAAGAGGTATTCCTTCCACATATAATACCTCCTCTACTGCATCCCTTGTTGTTTCCGGTATTGACGTTACTATTGCTTTATCTTTTCTGGATAGCATATTGAGCAGGCTGGATTTACCAACATTTGGCTTTCCAATGATTGCTATCTTTACTCCATTTTTTATTATTTCTCCCCTTTTTTCGTTTTTAATCATATCTTCCAATTCTTTTTCTATCACCATTACTTTTTTCTCCAGTTTATGATATGGAGTCACTTCGAGGTCTTCTTCAATAAAATCTACAGATGCCTCCAGCTGTATTATTATATCCAGAATTTCCTGCCTGATTTTATTAATCTCATTCTTTATATTACCCTGTAAATTTTTAGCTGCTATTTTCAGGCTTTGCTCTGTTTTTGATCTCACAAGGTCAATCACAGCTTCGGCCTGAGAAAGGTCTATTCTCCCATTTAAAAAAGCTCTTTTTGTAAATTCTCCCGGTTCTGCTATTCTTGCGCCATTTTCAACACACAATTCCAGCACCTTTTCTGTTGCAACCAGTCCACCATGACAATTTATTTCAACGACATCCTCTCTTGTATATGAATGGGGGCTTTTCATTACAGATACTATAACTTCATCTATAATATCGCTGTTTTTATCAACAATATGTCCATAAATCATATTGTAAGTCTCAATGGCTGAAAGCTTTTTTCTGCTTTTTGACCTGAATATCCTATCGACTATGGCTATTGATTTGTTACCGCTCACCTTCACTATTCCTATTGCAGCTTCACCTGGTTTTGTTCCTATTGCAGTTATTGTGTCATCATTATCCATCTGTTTACCCTCTTTAATAAATGATTATATTTTGCTACCTCTATAAATTAATCATATTTAATGTTATTTTAACATGCAAAAATCAATAAAAAAAATGGCACCAGAGTGCCATTCTTTTTTTGATTTTTTCTATTTTTATCTATCTATTTACTTTTCTTCACAGGATATATCACTATTCTTCTGTTTGGTTCCTCATACTTACTTTTTGTATTTACACCTTCAAATTCTGAAAGTATGTTGTGTACTATCTTTCGTTCATATGCGCACATTGGTTGTAAAGCAATTTCTTTCCCTTCTCTAACAACTTTTTTTGCCATTTCCCTTGCTTCTTTTTTAATTTTTTTCATTCTATTTCGACGATAGTCTTTAATATCTATAATTATGGTTCCATTAACCAGTTTTTTTCTCTTACAAATTAAATTAATAATATATTCAATCGCCTGCATATTTTTCCCATCTTTTCCAATTGCGATTCCCAGATCTCCTCCATATACAGAGAGCTTTAGTTCATTTGGGTCAGCATTTATTTTTACATTCTCACCCACACAAATGAGTTCTATTGTCTTCTTCAGTATTTTTCTTACCTTCTCCAGCCCTGTAGTTACCTCTTCATCTATCTCTATGTTCTTCCCTGTCTTATTATTATTTTCTATTAATTTATTGCTTTTCTGTTCCTCTTCCAGCGACTCTACATATAAATCCAGAGCATCTTTTATACCTTTTTCTTCAACCATATGCATCACACCACAATAAAATTATCACCTTTTCTTTTTTCTCTTTTTCTTTAATTTCTTTTTTATTACTTTTTTATCTTCCTCACTCAACTGCTCCCTGGTCTTCTGTGCTGCCCCTTTTTTCTCAGGTTCTTCTTTTTCCATATCCTTTGCTATAATTTTATTCATAACCCACTGCTGCCCTATGGTCCATATATTTGAGGTTACCCAGTATACGAGAAAACCTGAAGGTAGTGGTATTGAAATAATTCCAAATACTAAAGGCATCATATACATTGCTTTTGATTGCTTTGTGTCAGGTGATGACATTTTTGTAGACAAAAACATTGTTAAAACCATCAATATAACAAGAACATAATAAGGATCCTTCTCGTTTAGATTAAGCCACAGAAAACTATAATTCGGATTGGGCGCACTGCCTGGTATGAACTCTGTTCCCTTTAATATTCCTATCATTCCTGTTCTTATCCCGTTTGCTATTCCACTTAAATTAAAATTTCCAATCACGTCTGTTACTATTCTTGATGGATTTCTTAATGCTCCGAATAATGCATAGAATACCGGCATTTGCAGAAGAAGTGGGAAGCATCCTGATAGAGGGTTGACTTTGTTTTTAGTATAAAAATTCATCATTTCTTCCTGCATCTTTTGGGGATCATTTTTGTATTTCTTCTGTATTTCATTAAGCTCGGGCTGCAGCTTTTGCATTTTTGCCATAGACTTCGTCTGTCCTATTGTCAGGGGAACAAGTACTGCTCTTACTATAATTGTAAGAATAATTATAACTACACCGTAATTGCCTACCACATGGTTATATAGAAATACAATTATGTATTCCAGTCCACTCTGTATTGGTCTAAGAAACTCCATTATTTGTGCCAATTATAATACCTTCTCTCTTATTATCTTACAGGGTCATATCCACCCTTATTAAATGGATTACATCTTAATACTCTGTATATAGCTTTTATACTACCTTTTAATACACCATACTTATTAATTGCATCAATTGCGTATTCCGAGCAGGTGGGATAAAACCTGCAGCTCTCAGGCAGCATTGGTGAGATATATTTCTTATAAAATCTTAATAAAAATAATAAAAACCGTTTCACAATTAGAATAATAAATTATTAATAAACTATTAACTATTAATAAACAATGGTTATGTGCGGTTGGTGAGGTATGGTTCTATAATTTTATTTACTTTAACTTTTAATTCTTTTAAATCAATATCACAAATATTGCTATTTATACTAAACAAAACATCCAGACCGCAGCAAACCTCTCCATTCATCTCTCTGAGGGTCTCTTTAATTACCCTTTTAATTCTATTTCTTAAAACCGCACTGCCCCTTTTTTTACTTATAATAAACCCTATCCTCAATTTACGTTCTTCATCAGGGGTTTCAATCAGATAAACTGTCATATCTTTATCTCTTTTATAGGGCCCCTTCTTTATTAACCTTAAAAAATCGCCTTTTCTTTTAAGTGTCTGAAATTTAATTACTATCTTCCTTCTTAATTTTAAGCTGAAAGCCTCTTTCTTCCTTTTCTTCTCCTGGCATTAATAATAGCCCTGCCAGATTTTGTCTTCATTCTGACCATAAATCCGTGATTCTTTTTTCTCTTTCTAACATTTGGCTGATATGTCATTTTCATATTTTACCTTACCTGCTTATTTTACTATTCCGCACGGTAGTTGATTATACATTTTAATTTTTTTAATATCAAGGACACCTGAAAGGCATGCCATCTACTGAAGGAGTGCCTGTTATTTTTTATTGTCTTCTGAATAGTTCCCGGCTATCTTTACACCATACAGTAAGGGTCTTATGTAGAGCAGGAATTATATAGTAATAGCAGAGACTTTTTTAATACTAATAACTATAAAACCTATAAAATTTTATAAGCATAGAACTTGTATATATATTTAATACTATAATACTAATAATTATAATTGCCATGGCCAACAGGCATCCTCTTTTTTCTATCCATAAAACTTAAGAAGTTTTCTAACTTTTAACAAACAGGTGTTCTTTATGAAAAAGCTTTTGAAAGGCTCTGATTTTTTTCATTTTATACAGTACGCTTTTACAGAATATTTCAAAAATTTCATAAATTTTTCCACACCTGTTGAAAAAAATGTTGATAACTCAGAATTTCCCACTGTATGGTATGTCAAAAAGCTTTTACTTTACAATCAGGCTATAAAATATAGTAGCTTTTTTGATATTAAAATATTATTATTTATATGTTGAAAACTAAACTTTCTGGAAAGAACTTGAAAAGCGCCGGTCTTTTTCTAAGATATTTTTCTGACATTTATAAAATTATTAGCCTGACTCTAAGGCACAATTAACAATTAATAGCTAACAATATCAAATTGGACAGCAATAATACTGAGACAAACAACTCAACTAAAAACAGACAGGATCTATCAGTGAGAATAGCAGTTTATGACAACATGCGCAGTATTCCAAGGGTAATTAAACTCGACTTTGATAGCATTGAAAATCTTATAAACGAAACATCCCAGAGAACTTATAATCTATCTCATGAAGCAGGTGGTAATATTCCTTACACAATAATAAGAGAAATAATAGAAAACCTTATCCACGCTGATTTCAGGGAGGTTGTTGTCACAATCCTTGATAACGGAAACCACATAATTATATCAGACCAGGGACCGGGAATAACAGACAGGGAAAAAGCTTTTCTTCCGGGATATACCTCCGCCACTAAAAAAATGAAAGAATATATAAGAGGAATAGGGTCAGGTCTTCCAATAGTCAAAGAAACCATTACTTTCTCCGGTGGAACAATCGATGTCAATAACAACATAAAAACAGGAACAGTTGTGTCCTTAAAACTAACTCCTGGCCTTAATAAAACAGACATCTCTACCATCCCGACCACAAATATAGAAGACAGCGAAAGAAATCTTTTTAAAGCCGGAACTTTTAAAGAAAAAATCCAGACCGAAGATGTTGATAGTTTTGACAGCACAGTGCTTTCTGACAGGCATCATAAAATCCTCTTCATAATCTTAGAGCTCAGTGAAGCTGGTCCATCTACAATCGCCCGCGAACTTGGCTTCAGTCTTTCAACTTCATATCGCGAGCTAATTTATCTTGAAAAGAATAATTTTCTGGTATCCGGCAGCAACGGAAAAAGAAAGTTGTCTAAAAAGGGCGTAAAATACCTTGAATATTATTCAAATAATATTTAATATAAAGGTATTATGACGGATCTACAGAACATCTGGAAAGATACTCTTGAGGATATTAAAAATAAGATTAATCTTTCTACATATAAAGCATGGTTTGAACATATAACACCTGTGTCTTTAAAAAAAAACTGTTTAACTGTTTCGGTTGGCAGTTCCTTTGCGAAAGAATGGATTGAGCTTCGATATTCAGATCTTCTGGAAGAATCAATAAAAAAAGTTACAAACACTCCATGTAAAATAAAGATAATTGCAACACCTTCAGATGATAAAGACACGGGTTATACCTATAATGATCATTCTTCTGATAATCAGTTAGATAAAAGCTATAAGGGACAAAAAGGTAGAACTTCGTCATTTAATGCTAAATACACCTTTGACACTTTCGTTGTTGGCAACAGTAATAGGTTTGCCTGTACAGCCGCTCTTGCTGTCAGTGAGAAGCCGGGCAAAGCCTATAACCCTCTTTTTATATACGGCGGTGTTGGTCTCGGTAAAACACATCTCCTTCACGCAATAGGACAATATACACACCAGCTTTATCCTGATAAATCAATAAAATATGTATCTGCCGAAACTTTCCTGAATGATTTTATTAATGCTTTAAGATACAAGGACATATTCTCGTTTAAAGAGAACTACAGGAATAATGATGTTTTACTTGTGGACGATATACATTTTCTTGAAGACAAAGAAGCAAGTCAGGAAGAATTTTTCCATACATTCAATGCATTGCACGACACAAACAGGCAGATTGTTCTATCAAGCGACAGGCCACCAAAAAGTATCTCGACCCTGGAAGAACGGTTACGGTCAAGGTTTGAGTGGGGCCTTGTGACAGACATTAAACCACCTGATTTTGAAACCCGTTTTGCAATATTAAAAAAATATTCTGATAGAGAAGGTATTTCTGTCTCAGATGACATCATAAGCCTGATAGCCGAAAACATTACATCAAACATAAGAGAGCTTGAAGGCTCTCTTACCAGAGTTATTGCTTTTGCTTCTCTAACTAATTCCAAACCAGATGTTGAAATGGCAAGAAATATTCTTAAAGACATGCTACCTGATAATAGGGAACGTAAAATAAACATACAATTAATTGTTAAAGAGGTGTCTAAGTATTTTTCAATACCTATTAACGATCTCCTTGGTCCCAAAAGAAATAAGTTTATATCGCACGCACGCCAGCTTGCTATGTACCTGTCAAGGGAGTTAACCAGTAGTTCTCTTCCAGAAATTGGAAGATGTATTGGTAACCGCGATCACTCTACTGTAATTTATGCTGTATCAAAAATATCAGATCTTATAAACACAGATAAAACTGTATATATGCAGATACAGGAGATTACAAATAGAATAAAAAACTCTTCTTAAAATGTTTACAGCCTGTTAATAAACGGTGTATATTAAGAGCTTTTTTGTTAGTTTATTGTTAATAACAACAATGTTTTTTTTACAATAACAGTATTTGTTTATAACTCTGTTTTTTTAAACAATATAAAAGTTTTTTATCAACAATAATATGTTTGGGTTTTTGTTATGTATAAACGGTTTTATCACTTTTGAACACTTTTAACAGTTTTTATAGTTATTACTAAGTATTTAAATTAAACATTATATATAATAGAATGTAATAAATATTTTTTAATCGCACAGGAGAAGACAAATGAAATTTCAAACAACAAGAAACAATCTTCTGGATACAGCACTATTTGTTAATAAAATGATAAACCCAAAAATATCTTCACCTATATTAAATGGAATGATGATTGATGTGGGTAAGGAATTAACACTATACAGTACAGATCTTGAAACAAGCATAAAAAGTACAGTACCAGTAGTTGTTTATGAGGAAGGGAAAGCTGTTGTGTTATCGAAGATTTTTATTAATATATTAAAAAGTTTAAAAGAATCAAAAGTAGATATTGAGTTTGATAAGCTTGCAAACCAGATAAAAATAAGCTGTGGGAATGCTTTGTTTACATTAAACACACTGCCAGCTGGAGAATTCCCATCTTTTCCAGAAATAAAAAAAGAAAAACAGATTAAAATAAATATAGATAAATTTAAAGACCTTGTTTTAAAGGTTCAGAAAGCCGCGTCAATAGATGAAAGCAGGACAGTTTTAACGGGGATATTTTTTAACATAGAGGATGGCGTATTTAATATGGTTGCAACAGATAGCTATAGACTTGCTCTTGTTAAAAACGAAATCGGAGAAAAATCGTCAACAATTGGAGTCACCGTGCCAGCAAAAGTACTGGACAGTATAGCTAAAAGTGAATACAGGGGGAGCGATATTAATATAAATATTGAAGAGAACCAGATAAGTTTTTATCCGGTAGAAAATGAACAAAGTGGACAGGGGAAAGATGTAATAGTAACAAGACTTCTATCGGGAAAATTTCCTGACTATAAACAACTTTTACCAGACAGATTAAAACACGAAATAGCTATAGATAGAAATAAAATGCTTGATGTTGTAAGAAGAATTACGTCAATATCACAGGACAGCGTTCCGGTTAAACTAACAATAGATAGTGGTAGAATAAGCGTCTCTATGAGTATAAGAGAAATAGGTAGTTCGAGTGAAGATTTTGAGATTCCATACGAAGGGGAGAGAATAGAAATATCTTTTAACCCGGAGTTTTTGATGGATGGATTAAATATAATGGACTGTGATAAGATAATAATGTCAATAGATGAACCTCTTAAACCCATAACAATAAAACCAGAAAAAAAAGACAACCCTATTTATTTACTTATGCCTATGAGAGTTGTATAAAATGTAGTATAAGCTATAGCCTTTTAAAATAAGTAATTAAGATAAATAATAAAATTATAATGGGTAAGACAGCATCTATAAACATATGTATTATTGGTGCAGGGAGGCTTGGAACAACTCTTGGCTATGCCTTATCCCGCAAAGAATTAAGCGGTATAAAAATAAAAGCTATATCATCAAGAACAGACAAGTCCCTTAAGAGAGCAAAAGAATTTCTCGGGGAAAATTCTGCCAGGATATTGTTTACAAAAAGTAATACAGAAGCAGCACAGGCAGCAGAATGTATTTTAATCTGCACTCCTGATGACGCTATAAAAATGGTCTGTGATGAAATATTTAATGGAAAAAATTTTAAAGAA
>Ga0172377_10002509_pt1 | contig 18732 bp, 14 predicted proteins | sample Pumphouse3metaG_FD_119749 | JGI IMG/M metagenome (GOLD analysis project Ga0172377, IMG submission 119749) | Leachate microbial communities from a municipal landfill in Southern Ontario, Canada - Pumphouse #3 metaG | ecosystem: Engineered > Solid waste > Landfill > Unclassified | place: Canada...
TGGTAGCGACGGGGACCCGTATTTCGAAAAAAGTCTATTGTGATAACGAACGTCCTGAAATTCAGGGATATTGGGGAGCAATCGACTTTTTGGATAAAGTCAATCTCCAAGTCAAATACGACATCATGGTTCCTGAAGCGGATCAAAAACGGCATATGCTTCCGGCAAATTTTGTCGATTTGACCGGAAAAACATTGGTTTGCGTCGGAGGAGGATTTACCTCGATGGACGTTGTCCGCTGCGCTATCCGTGCCAATGCGAAAAAAGTCGTCATGCTCTATCGCCGTGATGAAGCGACGATCATTAAAAACACGACGTACGAAGAGTATCATGAAGCGGTCGAAGAGGGTGTAGAGTTTATTTTTCATTCGGCGGTTGCCAAAATGAACGATGAAAACGATATCCTCAAATCGCTTACGATTGACCGTTTCGAACTGGTTCCCGATCCGAACGGCGGACGTCCGACGTTAGAGAAAATCGAAGGGGCCTCTTTTGATATGGAGTGTGATTACCTGATCCCTGCCGTATCCCAAAGTGCCGATTTGAAACTGCTTCCTGAAGAGTGGGAGATTGAACGTACCTCATGGGCGACGATCAAAACGAACGGGAAAGATTACATGACGTCACGCAAAGGGATCTTTGCAGCGGGAGACTGTGAATACGGTCCGATGACGATCGTGAATGCGGTCGGTCAGGCAAAACGTGCCGCATCGGTGATATCGCGCTATGTCACCAGTGGAGAAATTACTCTGACGAACGATGAGATCATGGAAGATCATTTGCGCCGTCTCAAGGTCTATAACAAAAAAGAGAAAATTCAAGGTTGGCTTCCGGGACTGCCTAGAGCGCACAGCGAAGTTCTTACAGTCGATGAACGCAAAGATAATAACCGTGAAGTGAAATACGGTTTTACACAAGAAGAAGCACTCGCGGAAGCAGAACGCTGTATGCGCTGTTATTATATCGCGATGGTAGCACACTAAGGAGGGATGGATGATCAATTTTACGATTAACGGCCAGCCCGTCATAGCAAACAAAGGGGAGACGATTCTCCAAGCGGCACGGAAAGCGGGATTCTATATCCCGACGATGTGTTATTTGGAAAAAACGACTCCGTGTGCGTCATGCCGATTATGTGTGGTAGAGACCGATAAAACAGACGGCTTGATTTTAAGCTGTCAAACTCCGCCGACCGAAGGGCTCTCTGTTGTGATCGATTCGGATCGTCTCAAGACTGAGCGAACGAATATTATGCGTCTTTACGATGTCAATCACCCGTTAGAGTGCGGCGTGTGCGATAAATCGGGTGCATGCGATCTCCAAAACAAAACATTGGAATTCGGTGTATCGGCTCAGCATTTTACGGCAAAAGACCAACATCGCACAATCGAACATTGGGGATTGATCAATTACGATCCTTCTTTGTGTATTCTGTGTGAAAAATGTGTTCATGTTTGCAATGAAATCATCGGAGATGATGCAATCACATTGCAGTTCGGCGGATACAAATCGGCAGTCATTCCGAAAAACAGCGATAAACTCGATTGTACGTTCTGCGGTGAGTGTATTGCGGTGTGTCCTGTCGGAGCATTGGTAAGTTCCGATTTTCAATATTCGGCCAATGCCTGGGAACTCTCTCAGATACCGGCTGTTTGTGCGCATTGCAGTGCCGGTTGTTCTTTGGTATATGAAGTGAAACATACATCGATTGCCAAAGGGGATGAATCCAAAATTTACCGTGTGACCAATGATTTCGAACACGCAACGCTCTGCGGAGCCGGACGTTTCGGATTTGATTTTAACCGCCAAGGGCAAAAAGAGGAGCAAGAGTTTGCCAAAGCACTCGAATCGATCCGAAATGCCGGCGCAATCCGTTTTAGTTCGATGGTAACCAATGAAGAGGCGATGATCCTCCAAAAAATCAAAGAACGTACGGGACTTAAACTGTACAATGAAGAGGCACGAGCCTATCAATCGTTTATGAATGCGTACGGCTCGATTAGCGGAAAATCAGGATTCGGCGGAACTCTCGATGCGATTGCCCAAAGCGACGGCGTGATCGTTTTCGGCGGGCGGATGACGACGGATAATCCGGCTGTCCGTTACGCAGTAACAACGGCTGCGCGCCACAACGGAGCGAAAGTCGTTTATATGCATCCGTTGGAAGACGAGCTGCTTCAAAACGTGGTTACCCAATATGTCAAATACGAAGTGGGAACGGAAGAAGGGGTAATCGCCATGTTGGCAAAAACCCTTTTGAACGGCACGGATATGAGCGATGAGGATCGTGCGTATTTTGAAGAACTTGACGATGGATATTTGTGTGCCGAGAGCAATGTCGGAGACGAAGAATACACACGGATCGACAAATCGTTTGGGCGTGCGAAACGAAAAACATTGGTAGTGGGCAGTGATGTATTGCATCACAACCGTGCACAGAACATTGCAAAATTATGCGCAATGATCGAGATATATACCGATTTCTCCGTCGTTGTGATTGCTCCGAGTGTGAATACCGTCGGGGTATCGTTGATTTGCGATTTGGATGTCGAGTCTGAGAGCGGATCGGTTGTTGGCTATAATGCGTCCGGCGATTATGTGATCGGCTCAGTCCAAGAAGCATCCCTTGTGCTTCCGGCATTGAATCAGCAAGAGGGTACGTTTGTCACTCTCAATTATCAGCTTCTTCCGACGAATGTGGCTGTCGGATTTGATGGATATACGTTGAACGATTTGGCAAATGCGCTGGGGATAGAAGCCCGATATACCATTGACTATACCGCACAGCTGCCGGTTGAAAAAGGATTTAAGGCTGTCGCATTCGATGATTTGGGGAATTTTTACGGGTCTCTGGGCGAGGATATTCGAGGATACAGACTCGATAATGTCGACGTTGAAACAAACGGCGAACTCGAATCGGTTGAAGATCTTCCTGAGTTCAACGGAACGGTTGTGTACCGCTGTAATTCGGTTAACCAGTTTAATGCGTATACGGCAATGTCGCAACAGCTCGAACACGATCATGCACTGCGGGGATCGGCACAATTCGCTGCTGCCGCTAAAATCGGAGACGGCGATAAAGTACAAATCGAGTTTTTAGGGAAGAGAGAAGAACGAACCTTTAAACTGGATTCGGCTTTAAAAGGGACCATTGCGCTGGTTCCGGCGTATGACAACGCATTCGGTGCGATGAATGATAAATATCGATTTGAAAAGGTGAAAATTATGAGGATGGGGAGTGAATCATGAATGAAGTCACAATTACCATAGACGGCCGCTCTATTCAAACCCAAGAGGGTGAATATATATTAAATGCGGCCCGTGCTAACGGGATTTTCATTCCGGCTATATGTTATCTGACGCGATGTTCGCCGACGCTGGCATGCCGTATTTGTTTAGTCGAAGCAGACGGAAAACAGGTATATGCCTGTAACGCCAAAGCAAAAGAGGGGATGAATATCTCAACGACAACGCCGAATATCGAGTCGGAACGTCGTGCGATTATGGAAGTTTACGATGTGAACCATCCTCTCGAATGCGGTGTCTGCGATCAGTCCGGAGAGTGCGAACTTCAAAACTATACGCTCGAAATGGGAGTCGATTCACAAACCTATTCGATTAAAGATACTCATAAACCGGCACAAAACTGGGGATTGATCCATTACGATCCGGCATTATGTATCATGTGCGAACGATGTATCACCGTATGTAAAGATATGATCGGTGACGCTGCATTGAAAACGACGGCACGCGGCAGCGATGCGATCGAAGCCGAATTTAAAGAGACGATGCCCAAAGATGCCTATTCAATGTGGAATAAGCTCAATAAATCGTTGATCGCTCCTAACGGCGGAGATACGCTCGATTGTACCAACTGCGGAGAGTGCAGCGCTGTTTGCCCGGTCGGTGCATTGGTCAGTACCGACTATCAATATACGTCGAATGCATGGGAACATATACAAATTCCGGCTACCTGTGCCCATTGTTCGGCGGGATGTCAGCTCAGCTACGACATCAAACACACCTCCATCGAAAATCCGGAGAATAAAATCTACCGTGTCAAAAATGAATGGAACTATGTCTCTTTGTGCGGTGCCGGACGCTACGGATACGATTTTGAAAACCGCGATGTGAGCAAAAACCCTGCGGCTTTCGATGCGGCGATCACGGCGTTTAAACAAGCCGATACGATTGCGTTTACGTCGACGATTACCAATGAAGAAGCGTTAATCCTCCAAAAGCTCAAAGAAAAATACGGCTACCGCCTTATCAATGAAGAAGCGCGTGCGTTTAAAAATTTCCTTGGTGCGTACAGCGAGATAAGCGGACAATTGCTTTACGGCGGCGATCTTGGCATCGTGCATGCGTCAGACTTCGTTGTATCTATCGGAAGTGCTCTTAAAACCGATAATCCGAACGCCCGTTTTGCGATGAATAACGCATTGTCAATGAACAAAGGGGCGGGACTTTATTTCCACCCGATCAACGATCCGGTTATCGCCGATATGTCAAAAAGTATCACACAGTTCAACCATGCACCGATGATGGAAGAGACGGCTCTTTATCTGATGCTGGATCTTTTCGGCGACAAAGAGGCGATGCCTGCTGCTCTAAAAAAGTATTTGGCAACGTTTCACTCTACAAAAACGGTCACCGTAGAAGAGACCGTTGATGAAAAAGTGACGGAAACAGTTGTCAAAAAAGTGTTGAATGAAGAGACGGGCATTGAAGAAGAGGTGAGTGAAGAGGTCACGAAGACCGTCAAGAAAAAAGTCTCCAAAGAGGTTGAAGTAGATGAAAATGCCCTTTTTGATCTTTTGAACGCTCCGGCAAAATTTGCAGAAACGCTGGAAAAATATCTTGCTAAGAAAGAGACGTTTGCCCTTATGGTCGGGCCGGATCTTTATACCCATCCGAATGCGCGCAATTGTGCACGTCTTGTGGCATTGATCGAAAAATACACACCGTTCAGCGTGACGATGATCCCGAATCTTTCGAATACTCTCGGGGCTGCGATGATCTGTGATCTGGATGACAAAGCGGGAAGCTACACTATCGGCTATAACACTGCGGGGAATTTTACGATCAGTGCATTGGGCAACGGGGATCTCGATATGCCGGCATTGAATCAACAGGAAGGGACGCTTTGCGGTATCGACAAACGGATTAATCCGACGAATGCGGCACTCGGTTACGGCGGATACGTCCTTAACGACATCGCAAACGCTTTGGGACTGGATGCGCCGTTGACCGTTTCTTATACGAAACAGCTTCCGCTGAGTGCAGGGTTCAAAGCGATCGATTTCGATGCGTTGCCGAATCACTATACCAATGCGGGTGAAGAGGTTCGCGGATACCGGATTGAAAACATCTCTGTCGGTGTAAACGGGGATGAAAGTGTTGCTCCGTTTAATGCTTCCGCCGCTATCAACGATTCGGTCGTGTATCTTGCCAATCCGGTTCTTCAGTTTTCGCCGTTTACGGCTCGGGCACACCAGCTTGCAAGCAATGGAGGGCTTTATCTCTCCAAAACGTACATGGAAGCAAACGGCTTGGACGAAGGGGCGAATGTACGTGTTAAAACTCCGCGCGGCGAGCTTACGCTCAGCGTGATCATGGACGGGAAAATCGAGGGGGATATCGGGTATCTTCCGACGTTCGATACGGCCATTAATTCCGAAGCATTGTTTGACGGCTACCGTTTTGCAAGCGTATCAATTCAAAAGGTGTAAAGCATGGATATAGCATTTATCATCGAAACGATTGTTAAAATCGTCGTTATCTTGTTAATCTTTTCAGCATTAGCGGGTCTGGGTACCTATTTCGAGCGTAAAGTACTGGCATTTATGCAACGCCGTCTCGGGCCGATGCACGTTGGACCGTTTGGATTGCTCCAAGTCGCGGCTGATGGTATCAAACTCTTCACCAAAGAGGACATCATCCCGCAAAACGTTGTCAAACCGATTTTTAAAATCGCTCCTGTCATTACTGCGGCAACGGCGTTTATGGCAGCAGCAGCTATTCCGTTTTGGCCACAGTTTACCGCATTCGGATATACCGTCCATCCGATCGTTGCGGATATCAACGTCGGTATTCTTTATGTACTGGGTGTGATGGCAGTCGGTTTATACGGTCCCCTTTTAGGGGGGATGGCATCGGCGAATAAATGGTCGTTGATCTCTGCGGCGCGTAGTGCGGCTGTTTTTATTTCGTATGAAGTGATTACCGGACTTGCTTTGCTTGCACCGCTGATGATGGTAGGATCCCTTTCACTTATCGATATCAATAATTATCAAGCCGGAGGGATTACCCACTGGATCGTATGGTCTCAACCGGTTGCATTCATCCTTTTCTGGATTGCGGCGTTTGCGGAAACAGGCCGTACTCCGTTTCACCTCGTAGCGAACGACCATGAAATTATCGACGGTTTCGGTACGGAGTATTCAGGGATGAGATGGGGACTCTTTTTCATCGGTGAATATGCCAACATGTTCTTTATTTCGTTCGTTATCGCGATCGTTTTCTTGGGCGGCTTCGGTGACGGTACATTCGCAGGGGCATTTCAGTTGATCCTTAAAGTAGCGTTTTTCTTTTTCTTTTTCCTCTGGACGCGTGCTGCATGGCCGGATGTCCGACCTGACCAGTTGATGTGGTTGTGTTGGAAAGTTTTAATGCCGATCGCGGTGCTCAACGTTGTTGCCACCGGTATCGTGATGATGTTTTAAGGGGGTAGTGTGATGCATCATGAAGAAACATTTACGGATCGTAATGTGAGCGTCGACAGTGCTTATTTTTACGTCGATATCGAAGAGTATCCGACGACGGGATGGGATAAATTCAAACAAGTTGTCAAGCGTGCCTTCAAAGGGGAATTGTTTGTCGGTTTATGGGTCGTTATGAGAGAGATGATCAAATTCGACATTCATACCGTTCAATACCCTAAAGAGAAATTGCCGATCGGACCGCGTTACCGTGCGGTTCATAAATTGCTGCGTCTATGGGAATCGGGGTATGAGCGTTGTATCGGCTGCGGATTGTGTGAAAAGATCTGTATTTCCGATTGTATCCGTATGGACACGCGTATCGATGAAAACAGCCGCAAGGAAGTGACCGAGTACAGTATCAACCTCGGTCGTTGTATCTTTTGCGGATATTGTGCGGAAGTGTGTCCGGAACTCGCGATCGTTCACGGGCCGCGCTATGAGAACGCATCAGAACAACGGGCCCATTTCGTAATCAAAGATGACATGCTTACCCCGCTTGATCTGTTAAAAGCGGGCGAACAAGCCGAATATCCGGGCTTTGGTGCCATTATCCCAGGAAGCGACGCGTCGGTCAAAAAGACCCCGTTGGCGTATTAAGGAGTTAGAGAATGTTTGAAGCAATCGCTTTTTATTTGTTCGCAGCGTTGACGATCGTGATGTTTACCATCACGGTAATGACGTCGCAAGCGCTTTATGCGATCACCGCTATGGCGGCCGGAATGATTTTTATTTCGGCATTTTTCTTTATTCTCGGAGCCGACTTTCTCGGAGCGATTCAAATCATCGTTTATACGGGAGCCGTAATGGCACTTTATGCGTTTGGGATGATGTTCTTTGATACGACGCGTAATGTGGTCGAAAAAAAGGTTAATCCGCAGATCGTTTTTGTACTCGGTGTGTTGGCGGCTGTAATGGTCGTTGCTATTGTTGTTGCGCCGATTGTATCGAATAACATTCAGGCGCTTTACCCAATTCAGGCCAATGTCGGAAACTCGCAGGCTGTGGGTATGGTATTGTTTACGAAATATCTTGTTCCGTTTGAAGTGGCAGCGGTTATGCTGTTGGTTGCGATGATCGGCGGAATCGTCCTGGCCGGTAAGAAAATGGATAAATCATTAACCTTGATGGCTGAAGAAGAGATCGGAATGGTTCGCGATAGCTACGAAGTACAAGGAGGGGGACACTGATGGAAATTACACTAACCCATTATCTTGTTTTATCAAGCGTATTGTTCGCGATCGGATTGATCGGGGTTATGCGACGTAAAAACTTGTTGATGCTTTTTTTCGCGACAGAGATTTTGTTGAACGCGACCAATATCGCATTTGCGGCGATTTCTCACTATATGGGCGATCTTAGCGGCCAGATGTTCGCATTCTTCATTATTGCGATTGCGGCTTCCGAAGTGGCAATCGGACTGGGCCTATTGATCGTATGGTACAAACGTACCGGTAAGATCGACCTAGATCAAATGACATCGATGCGAGGATAAGCTATGGAACTCTATTTATATATTGCATTATTCGCTCCATTGGTCGGGTCACTGTTCTCATCGCTTTTCAGTGCATCGCCTAAAACATATCTCACGGGGTATGTTGCTTCAGGATTGTTGTTTACGTCGTTTATAAGCAGTGCGATCTTGCTCAGTTACGTCATGGGCGGTCACACAGTCCATGTAGAACTGATGACATGGATGGCGACAGGGGATTTGTACATTCCGTTCGGATTTGTCGTCGATCAAGTGAGTGTGGTCATGATGATGGTCGTAACGGTTGTTTCCACGGTCGTTCACGTCTATTCAATCGGCTATATGGACCATGATAAAGGCTTTAACCGCTTTTTTGCATGGCTCTCGGCATTCGTTTTCTCGATGCTGGTCTTGGTTATGAGCGATAACTTCGCCGGTCTTTTCATCGGATGGGAAGGGGTCGGTTTGTGTTCATGGGGACTCATCGGGTTCTGGTATCACAAAGAATCGGCTACCTGGGCGGCTAACGAAGCGTTCATCATGAACCGTATCGCCGACTTGGGGATGTTGATCGGCTTGTTTATGATCTATTGGAATATCGGGTCATTACAGTACGATGTCGTTTTTGCCGAGATTAAAAACCTTCCGTTGGCAGTTGTGACATGGATCGGTATTTTTCTCTTTATCGGTGCGATGGGTAAATCGGCTCAATTTCCACTTCATACATGGCTAGCCGATGCGATGGAAGGTCCGACTCCGGTTTCGGCGCTGATCCATGCGGCCACCATGGTTACGGCCGGGGTTTATTTGGTCGTACGGTCCAATCCTATTTACGATTTAATCCCGAATGTAGGGTATTTTATCGCTTCGTTGGGAGCATTCGTTGCGATGTTTGCTGCGACGATGGCACTGGTTAACCGGGATATGAAACGGATCATTGCATACTCAACCCTCTCACAGCTGGGATACATGTTCGTAGCAGCCGGTTTGGGTGCGTATTGGGTCGCATTGTTCCATCTTATGGCACACGCATTTTTCAAAGCGCTCCTTTTCCTCGGTGCGGGGAATGTTATGCACGCAATGCACGATGAACTCGATCCGTTCAAGATGGGGGGGCTTCGCAAAGTGATGAAAGGGACCTTTGTCATGATGACACTGGCATCGGTTGCCCTTGCCGGTATCTATCCGTTTGCCGGATTCTTTTCAAAAGACTTGATCTTGGAAGTTGCGTTTGTAGAACATCATTATGTCCTCTATACGGTCTTGCTGCTTACGGCAGGATTGACGGCGTTTTACTCTTTCCGTTTGGTCGCTTTGATTTTCCACGGAGAGGATCGCTATAAATTGTTCGGTATCCATCCGCATGAGGCATATAAATTCATGTTGGTCGCTATGTCACCGCTTCTCGTATTAGCGGTGATCGCGGGATCGTTTAAAATGACCTATTACCAACTGGTGATCAACCTGCTTCCGGCGGGAATGTATCATGTTCACAGCCAAGCGGCATATTGGATCATGACAATCGGGACACAGTTGTTTGTTATTTTGGCGATTGTCTATGCCTATAAAAAGTATTCAAACTGGAACAGTGTTCCGGACGGTTCGTCGGCGATGGAAAAAAGCTTTTTCTACAACCTTCTGTACAATCAATATTACATCCCAAAAATGTATGATGAAGTATTTGCAAAACCGTATCAGGAATTGTCTAAAATCGCATGGAAAGAGATCGACCTGAAAATCGTAGATGCAACAGTTGACATGATTGCCAACACGATTTACAAAACGGGTGAAAATACACGTGATATTCAAAACGGAAACCTCTCGACAATGCTTCGTTGGATGGTTTTCGGTTTGGTTGTTTTATTGGCGCTTGCCGTTGCCTTTACCGTCGGATACAACGCGGTTGGCGCTTAAGGAGTAATGATGTTGGATCATATTTTAACGATTTTAATTTTCTTCCCGGCATTGGCGGCAATGTTTGGGTTTGTTGTTTCGAAAGGGAGTATCAGAGCATACGGTGTAACCGTTGCACTGATTGAATTCGTCCTCTCGTTGTGGCTGTGGTATGCCTATGATCCGATGGTTTCGGGCATGCAGTTCATGGAGTCGGCACCGCTCATTAAAGCGTTTGGGATCAATTACCTTCTTGGGGTTGACGGGATTTCGCTCTTTATCATCATTTTGTCGACGTTTTTTACCTTGATCGGTATCGGTTCATTGACAGAGACGCGAAGAATCAAAGACTTGATCATTACGTTGCTTTTCTTGGAAATGACGATGGTCGGTGTATTCGCGGCATTGGATGCGATTATATTCTATGTGTTTTGGGAGCTTTCTCTTGTACCGATGTTGTATATTATCGGTGCGTGGGGCGGACCGTTGCGGATTTACGCATCGGTTAAGTTTTTCCTTTATACCTTCACCGGTTCATTGATTATGTTGGTCGGTATGCTGTTTATGGCGTACTTTTACTTTCAGGCGACAGGAACATGGAGCTTCTCGATTTTGGAATGGTACCGCCTAATCCTGCCTGAGAATTTCCAAATGTGGCTCTTTATCGCATTCTTTTTCGGGTTTGCCATCAAAGTTCCGATGTTTCCGTTTCATACATGGCTTCCGTATGCCCACGGTCAGGCACCGACTATCGGTTCGGTCATCCTTGCGGCTATTTTGCTGAAAATGGGTACGTATGCGTTTGTCCGATTCTCATTGCCGCTTTTCCCGGATGCATCGGTGTTATTCATGTTCCCGATAGCAGCCATTGCAATCATTATGATTATTTATACGGCGATGGTCGCATATGCACAAGAAGACGTTAAACAAGTTGTCGCCTACAGTTCGATTTCACACATGGGGGTCATTATCCTCGGTACGTTTGCCCTGAATGTTGAAGGGGTTAGCGGTTCGGTCTTCCTGATGTTGGCACACGGGGTTGTATCGGGCGCACTGTTCTTGCTTGTCGGAGTCATTTATGATAGACGTCATACGAAATTGATGAGCGAATTCGGCGGATTGGCATCGGTGATGCCGCGATATGCGACCATTTTCGGAATCATGATGATGGCTTCCGTCGGTTTGCCGTTGACAATCAATTTCGTCGGAGAGTTTTTAAGTTTACTAGGATTTTACAAACAATCGCATATGGTCACGTTAACGGCCGGAACGGCGATCATCGTCGGGGCGATTTACATGCTATCGGCATACAAAAAAGCCTTCTTCGGACCGGTGACGAATGAAGAGAATAAAAATCTTAAAGACGTCAATAAAACAGAACTGTTTGGACTTATCCCATTGGTTATCGTCGCTATCTGGCTTGGGGTATATCCTAAACCGGTATTAGAACCTATTAACAACAGCGTCGAATCTTTGATTCAATTGATGCACGACAAAGCTCAAAGCCCGGAGGCGAAAGAGCGCATCCCTAACCTCGCTGATGCGAACGGGATTATTTCAATGCAGGAGGCGCACTAATGTTGGAGCCGATTAACGTTTCATTAGCGTCGCTTAACTTAGCGACTTTGGCTCCGATGCTCATTGCAGTTATCGGCGCTTTGGCAATTTTAGTGATCGATATGGTCAAAGGGGGACTGCACAAGTCGCTTTACGTCATGATCAGTCTGCTGTTCTTGCTTCTTGATTTCGGCGCATTGATCGACTTCGGAGGTGTTTTTCTTAAAAACGGAACCGTACTCGGATTTTTTGATGTTATGTTGATGGATGGGATCGCGATTATTTCTCAGCTTATCATCGTCGGCGCTTCGATGTTATTTATCCCGTTGGCATTGACCTCTAAACGGTTCCATGAGTACAACTATCCGGAGTATTTTGCCCTTTTCTTGTTTATGATCGCAGGCTTTCAATTCATGGTCGCGACTGACAATCTTATCTTGATTTTTGTCGGATTGGAAACGGCGTCGTTGGCTCTGTATACGCTGATCGCTTTGCACAACCGTTCGAAATCGTTTGAAGCAGCGGTCAAATACTTTACTATGGGTGCTTTGGCTGCAGGCTTTTTTGCTTTCGGTTCGATGATTTTGTATGCTATCAGCGGTTCAGTAGAGATTAATCAGATTGCAACGGTATTGGCGGAAGATCACTACAGCAATATCGGGTATGTACTTGCTGCGGTAGCATTTATGATTGCGGCTTTCGGATTCAAACTCTCGATGGTGCCGTTTCATACCTGGACGCCGGACGTTTATGAAGGATCATCTGCCGCATTGGCCGGATATATGTCGATCGTTCCTAAAATCGCCGGCTTTGTCGTAGCGATGCGTTTGTTTGAATTTCTCGTTCACAGCGGCGTCGTATGGTTACAGGTAATCTTGTACATCGGTGTGGTTGTGACAATGACGGCTGCTAATATTTGGGCTTTGGTCCAAAGTGACGTCAAACGTATGTTGGCCTACAGCTCGATTTCGCATGCAGGATTCGTCATGGCGGCGATTTTGATCGGGACGACTCAATCGAATACCGGCTTGTTTTTGTATTGGACGCTTTTTAGCGTAACCAATCTCGGCGCTTTTACGATGTTATGGGTAAACCGTCAAAAAAATCTTCTCCCGGGACAAAGTTCGGATCACCCGTACGAAAAATTTTCCGGGATGATCAAGACAATGCCGATGGGTGCTGTGATGATGGGATTATTCATGCTTTCATTGGCCGGTATCCCGCCTTTCGGTCTCTTCTGGGGTAAACTCTATATGATCGGTTCGGCTGTCAGCGGCGGCTATACCGTATTGGCATTGGTTATGGCGCTCAACTCCGCAATTGCAGGATACTATTATCTTAAATTGATCGTCTTTATGTTTATGAAAGAGCCTATGGTCGGATATGACAAGTTTTATTTTATGAATGCTTCTACGGCTCTCAAAACGATTATCGGGATCGCCGTCATCGGAACGATTTTCTCGGTTTTCGCCGTTAACCCGCTCTTGGAAGTTATTACTGTATTCGTGTATAATAGCGGCTACTAAGCCAAAAGGACAATAAAAGGGGGAAGCATTGAGACTTTGGATCGCTCTGTGCCTCTGCTTGCCTCTATATGCATTAGAACTGTCGATTCAGAGCGGTAAAGAAGAAGGAGAAAAATTTTCGATTCTTCATTTACGGGATATTTCCCCCTTTAGCTGCAAAGCGACGAACGACGAATTCGGCGAAGCACGCCGGATCGAATGCTATCTTCCGGCATCTCTCAAACAAACCTTTTCTCCGATTGACAACACCTATTTGAAAGTTTCCGCCGTCTCTTCCTCCAATGGATATATCATTACGGTCCTGCCCAAGGCTAAAATGAAATTGATCCCGATACCGTTTAATCTCTCAAAAGACGTTCAGACTTATCAAGCGGATATTACGACGACCGACCATTGGACGGTAGTGGGCTATAAGAAAACGTTTCCGCTTCTAAAGCCTTCCGTACCTCCTGAGAGCGCGATCAATTTTCCGGTGAAATTAAGCAAAGATTCCGTCCCCTACGTCGGCGGGCTCGATTTGAAAGGCAACCCTATCAAGATAACTCGGGTTCAGGATGTGACCGATTATATGGAGATGAAAAAAGCGTATGTGGCAAAAGATTACGATAAAGTTTTGGATTTAGCCGATAATACCCTCAAAAGCTACCCGAAAACCGTCTTTAAAAATGAATTGATGCTGTATCAGATTCGTGCTTTACACGAAAAAGAAGAACCGGAAAAACTATTGGAAATCGCAAAACGTTTTTTACGGGATTATTCAGCCGATCCGAATGTGGCGGAGGTACTGGCGTATACCGCTCGTGCATACGGAAAAATAGGTCAATCGATCGATGCGGATTACTTTTTTGACCGTTTGTTTGACGAACAAAGCGATTCGGTCTTTGCTTCACTAGGGATGGTGTACAAAGCAGAACAGCTTGAAGCCTCCGGAGAACCTAAAAAAGCGCTTTCCTTTTATCAAAAAGCACTCGCCAGCAGCAGCGATGTCGCTATTGCGTCAAAGGCGGCATTTCGACTTGCACAGATGGAGTTAGACGGAGGAAATGCACAAAAAGCGGCTCAATACATTGACAAAATAGCTTCTGCAAATCCGAACTATTTTGACGAAGTACGTGAAAACGCAACACAAATGGCCGATACGTTTGTTAATAGAAACGATCCGAAAACGGCGACCAAGATTACAGAAGGATTGTTAAATAAAACGGATAAAAAATCGCCGGATCATCAAGTCTTGTTAAAAAATTTAGGATTGCAGCTTGCCAAAGCGGGGAAAGGTTCTGAAGCTCTTAAACGGTTTAATGAGTATCTTTCGACGTATAAATACGGTGATTATGTCGAAGAGGTCCGCCGTGCCAAAGACGGGCTGTTTTTTGATGAAGGGGATCAAAACAGTACGAGCGAAATCAAAAAGTACAATGACCTTATCGAGCGATACGGAGATGATAGCGTAGGGCAAAAAGCACTCTATAAAAAAGCGCAGCTTCTGGTGAAAGAGAAAAAGTACAAAGAAGTCTTAGATATGGAAAGTGATTTGTACCGTTTAGAGAGCACGGAATATCCCGAAACGGACGGAATGATTACGAAAAGTGCCATAGGTTTGGAAAAAGAGTATCTGAAAGCCGGGAAATGTACGGAAGCAATGAAGCTGCAAACTATGTACAGAATCAAGCTGTTGCCTCAATGGGATTCATTGATTTTTGACTGTGCGATTAAGACGACTCAATACGATGTCGCTAAAAAGATAGTGCAGCCGCATTTAAAATCCAAATCGGTTTCAGAACGCCAAAACTGGCTCTACCGGATGGTTAAAACGGAATTCGAACTCGGTGAATACAAGCAGGCAGTGAGAGGAGGAGAGGAACTTATAACGCTTTTAGGAGTAGAAAAAAATCCTCCCCTCAATGACATCTATCGGATAATGTTTGATTCGGCACAGCGCACTGGGGACGCAAATGCAATGATCCGCCAGGCCAAAGCGATTGAAACGGCATTCGGCACGGATTTTAAAGACATCGAACGTTATACGCAAATGGTTAGCTTAGGTTTAACCCGCAAAGACGAGGCAATGGTGCAAACATACGGACGTAAAGTAGTTGCTTTGCAGGAGCGGACGAAAACCTTTACTCAAAGTCCTTATATCGAGTTTACCCTGGCTCAGTCGTATCAAAATCTGAACAAAGACAAAGATGCTTTGAATATTTTGAAAACATTGAGTACGAAAAAGTTGACAAACGAAAAACGTTCCCGCCAGCAATATTTAATCGGTGCAATAGCCCAAAAAATGGGACGTACGGCGGAAGCAAAAGCTGCATTTAACGCTAGTATCAAAGCCGATAAAAATTCGGCATGGGGTAAACTGGCGAAAGACGCGTTAGGATTGTTTTAAAAGCGTTAGTGCCATTGGGCGTAAGATATCGGCTTCGGCACTGGCCGTCAGCGAAAACTGGTGGGCATTAAACGTTTGCTGGCGTTTGGCCAGTTGAGCCGTATGAGTAGAGATAAGTTCTTGAAGCTCGGTTTTGGTTATTTTGCCGTCTAAATAGGCGAGCGTTTCGACGATTCCGATGGCTTTCATACTGTTAGGAACTCGCCCGTAGAGCCGTTCAAGCGAAGCGACTTCGTCAATCAGCCCCGAACGGATCATGAGGTCTGTACGAAGTGCAATCTTTTGACGCAGAACCTCCCGATCAATTTTCAAATCCAGTATCGGACAGTCGGTGATGATTGGAAGAGGAGGGTGCTCTTTGAACCATGCAGAAGGAGCCATCCCGGTTTCGAGATAAAGGAGCATCATCTTCTCTATCCGGTAGGTGTCGCCCGAGGTGATTTTCTCCATGATCTGAGGATCGACGGTACAGAGCATTTGATGCGCAGCAATAAGATCGGTCATAATTTCCTGCGTCTTGACAATGGTTTCTTGGGAATACTCGGGGATATTGGAAAGACCCTCTATCATGCTTTTAAGATAAAAGCTGCTTCCGCCGACAATAATCAGATTCTTCCCATCCGACAGCGCGTGTTCACAGGCACGTTTATATTCGTCGATAAAGGTGACGACACTGGCATTTTCGTCGGGGTTGAGGCGATCGATACCGAAATGCTTGGTCAATAATAGTTCTTGAACTGAGGGTTTGGCGGACGCAATATCGATGTCACGATAGATGCTGAGCGAATCGATAGAGAGGATATAGGCATTGCAGCGTTCGGCCAGATCAAGGGCGAGAGCACTTTTCCCCGAAGCGGTAGAGCCGATAATAGCAAGCTGTTTCATGGATGCCATTATACCCTAAGGGAGAAGAAGCATTAAGAGGGTATCGCCCAAAGAGAAATTACGATAAAATTAACCCAAATAAGTTCATAAAGGGACAGTGTGAAACGATTGGCGAAAAGACTGAGAGATTTTAACGAACTGGTCATGTTTCAGCATACCGTCTTTTCTCTTCCGTTTATTTTCATCGCGATGGTCGTTTCTGCTAACGGATGGTTCGGGTTTAAACTGTTAGTACTGGGGGGACTTGCCGCGATCAGTGCACGCAATACGGCGATGGGATTCAATCGTTATGTCGATCGTGCGTATGATAAGTATAATCCTCGTACGGCCGGGCGTCCGAGCGTTGATGGAAGACTGGACGGCGGATCGATAGCGATTTTTACGGCGATCAATGCGATTGCTTTTATTGCGGTCGCCTATTTTATCAACGATTTGGCCTTTTATTTGAGTCTTCCGATTTTAGCGGTATTGATGAGTTACTCCTATTTTAAACGGTTTAGCTCGATGGCTCATATCGTATTAGGGGTTTCACTGGGTTTGGCGCCGATTGCCGGAGCGATTGCTGTAAACGGGTATATTCCCCTGTGGTCGATACCTTTGTCCCTGGGAGTAATGTTCTGGGTCGCGGGATTCGATCTGCTTTATTCACTTCAGGATATGGAGTTTGACAAAACGAACGGGCTCCATTCGATCCCTTCCAAATACGGCAGTGCGGCTACCTTGAAGATATCGGCCGTATTTCATATTCTGAGCGTTTTGTTATGGAGTCTGTTTGTCGTTCAGGCACAACTGGGGATATTTGCGTATGCGGCAGTCGTATTTTCGGCATTGATGCTGGGATATGAACATTATTTGGTTCGTCGCGACTTTACACAGATCGACCGCGCTTTTTTTACGGTCAACGGTTATCTGGGATTTGTATTTATCGGATTGATTATTTTGGATAAGGTGGGTCTATGAGTAATGTAAGATTGGTTCCCGCACCGATTGAAATGGTGTATGACGAAGTCGCAATCAATGTTGAAGAGTTTGAACGGGAGTATAGCCAGATGAGTGAATCGGATGAGGATCCCATCGGTCAATGGCTAAAGCTTGCCAAGGCCAGAGGAGATACTTCCGAGAGCGATCCGGTAATGTTGAATCTGATGGTAGAACTGTATCGGAAGATGGAAAAGCTGGAGCAGATTCTGACGATGAGTACACCGAAACGTTTGCCTCTAACCCACTTGGCCAATATTGAGAGCATCGGCTTTGAACATTTCAAGCTAACTGAGGGGATGTTGGAGAGAGGAAAACGGTACTATGGACGTATCGAAATGCCGATTCATCCCAAACGGGAAATTGCCGTCTATTTTGAAGCGATAGATACCTCGTTAGCCAAAATTACACAAATCCATGACCGGGATGAAAAAGAGTGGGCTTCGTATATGACAGCCCGTGAACGTGTCATGATCCGTCAGCTTAAGGGGCGTGAGTGAATTACACTATCGAAGTCGCTATAATCGCTCTTGCCGTAATGGTGGTAGGTCTAATTTATTACGTCATTACGAAAGAGGGAGAAGTCAGTTCCCAAATCCGTGCCGTCGCCAAAGCGACCGAAGAACTGCACCGTGAACTGTACATGATGGATAAAAGACTTAAACAAGAGCTGGAGATTATTGCTTCCTTACAAGAAAGCGTTCCAAGAGAACAAAATTCTCTTCATGCGGAGCTTGGGCGTGAAGTCAACGAACTCTCTATCCCGATTCTAGAATCGTTGACGACGATTGAAGGAAGTTTCAGTGCTTACAAGGATAAAACGGAAAATCGGTTGCGCTATCTCGAAGAACGTATCCGTAACCTCTCTTTGCCGACATCGATCAGCGGTTTGGACGATGAGAAAGTGATCAGCCGCTACAATCAGGGGATGGAAGTCGATGCAATCGCAAAAGAGCTTCGCCTCTCCAAAGCGGAAGTAGAATTCGTGTTAAAAATCAATCAGCTGCGGTAGAAGTGTCCGGCGTAAAAAGGGAAGATATTAATTAGTTTTTAAGCTTATCCAGCTATAATTTCGGTCTCTTTAAAATATGCGTCCGTAGCTCAGCTGGATAGAGCACCGGTTTGCGGTACCGGCGGTCAGGGATTCGAATTCCTTCGGGCGCACCACTTATAAACACCGTAATAACACTTCATCAAAAATCTAAATCTGGTCACATCGAATCTACGTCACCATTATTTCATTTATATATTATATTGCATTGTCAGAAGTTGGAA
>Ga0172377_10002510_pt1 | contig 18730 bp, 20 predicted proteins | sample Pumphouse3metaG_FD_119749 | JGI IMG/M metagenome (GOLD analysis project Ga0172377, IMG submission 119749) | Leachate microbial communities from a municipal landfill in Southern Ontario, Canada - Pumphouse #3 metaG | ecosystem: Engineered > Solid waste > Landfill > Unclassified | place: Canada...
CGACATCATCGAGATCCGTGGAGTACACAGTGTAATAGACGGACAGCAGACCGCTGTCATAGCTGCTCATGGCGATCGCGTTGAGCATACCGTTCTGGACCGTTCCGCAGAAGTATATCGTGGCTCCGTCGTAATAGCCCATGAAACGGATCTGATCGTCCGCATATGTGCCAGTTATGTTGCATCCGTAGTATTCTCCGCAGAACATCCCGTCGGAAACGGAGAATACGGTCAGGTCGTATACGGCCCCGTAATGATCGTACTCATCCGATGAATGATATTCGACCTCACCGTCATCAAGACCGTATCCGTAGTATCCGACCTGATACCAGTATTGATCGGCAATGTCCCCGTCGTCTCTGTCGTTCCCTATGCAATATGCAGCGGCCAACACTACGACCGCTGTAATTGCCAGAGCGGCAATGACCGCGCTGTTCTTATCCATGGATTCGAATCTGCTTGGATAGTATTAAACCCCTGCCTCAGAAAATTGCTAAAATGGTTCTATCTTCCCTTCCGTTGTGTCTTTACTACGTTCGCGCACGCGCGCTCTGCGCAATACCTTTAATTACGTTCTCTGATTAGGGTAGCTCACCGTGATATCATGATAAGATTCGGACCCGCCGGAATACCCCTGTCCTGCAAAGGACGCACGCTTAAGGACGGTGTTGAGGATGTTCACAACCTCAGCCTTACCGCACTGGAGATACAGATGGTCAGGGCAAATGCCTACACCAGGTACCCGGAGGATGAAGAGGTCGGTCTCACCATGAAGGAGATCACCGAAGGTTTTGTCGTCGAGGTCTACAGGGACGGAGAGGCCATCCCTCAGGATGAGCCCATCGAGGAAGAGGATGAGCTGGTATACATGCCGGCAGGTATCACTTCCGCATTCGGAGAACTTGCAGAGGTCGGACACATGGCAAAAAGGCTGGATGTCTCGCTTTCGCTTCACACTCCGTACTATATGGACCTCGGATCTAACTCGGAACTCACGGAAACATGTATGAACTCCATCAGGCACGCGGGACTCATCGTCGATGCACTCGACGGGACCGTTGTCGTCACCAACCTCGGCCTTTACACAGGCAAACTCCCCGATGAGGAGATAGATGCGAACATCGCCGAGAACGTCGACATGCTGATGGGCTGGTGGAAGGAGATGGGACTGAAACCCAAGCTCGGTATCGAGATCACCGGACAGCAGGCCGTATACGGATCGCTGGAACAGGTCATCGACCTTTGTTCCGAGATCAAAGGGCTCGTACCCGTCCTCAACTTCCCCCACTACCACTCACGCACCGAGGGATCGCTCATGGAAATGGACGATTTCGAAGAGGTCCTGGAACAGGTCCAGAGATTCTACAAGGGAATGAACATTCACACCGCATTCGCGGGCGTAGAGCACGAAGAAGGCAACGAGAAGAGGCTCACACCTATCAAGAAAGGAGACCTCAAATTCGAGCCTCTGGCCGAAGCACTCTGCGAGATGCAGCCTAACGCAACCGTCATCTCATGCTCGCCTCTTTTGGAGCATGACGCGATGTACATGAGGATCATCAACGAGAGGGTCCTCAACAAGAGGGTCGCCAAGCAGCTCAGGGAGAAGAGGAAGGCAGAGGAGGCGGCAGCAGCTGCTGCAGCCGCGGCCGCTGCCGAAGCTGCGGGATCCGAGGACGGATCCAAAGAGGAATGAATTTGCAGGAAAGCGTCAGTTATCTGAATGACTGTTGCAAAGCGGCCGTAGACTCCATCCCGAAAGAGAACGTAGACAATTTCGTCGACCTTCTCATGAGGAAGGACAAGATCTTCATATACGGTTCCGGCAGATCCGGCCTTATCGGACAGCTTTTCGCAGTGCGTCTGGTCCAGATGGGCTTCGACGTCTTCTTCGTCGGAGACATGACCACGCCGATCATAGGCAAGAACGATCTGACGATACTCATCTCGAACACGGGTCACACCGTGTCCGTGGTAAGGACCGCAGATATCGCACGCCGTATCGGTTCGCATGTCGTTTCGATCACCGCCGCACCTACGAGCAAGCTTGCCCACATATCCAATTCCAATATCATCCTGAACATCAAAAAGGATGAGAAAGCTTCCAGTCTGGCACCTTTGGGTACCATATTCGAGGACAGCGTCCTTCTGTTCCTGGATTCGCTCGTTCCCGTACTTATGAGGAAGATGAGCGTGTCCGAAGGCGATATGAGAAAGAACCATGCGATATGGGTCTGATCAGACCGCGTCCATTATCACCATAACGGCATCTTTCTGCTCTTCGTTCTCGACGGTGAACGCCTTGATCGTCGCATCCGAAGGGTCTATGACGATCGCGAAACCCGGATCGTTTCCGAATATGCCTTTATGGGTCCTGATATCCGTATCGGAAAGATAACAGCCGAAACCCGGATGGGAATGATACCATCCCACGACCTTTCCTCCGACCTTGTCGATATTCTTGAAAAGCTCTTCGAAGGAATCCCTTCCGAACCTTACGCTGACCTCGTCCGAATCCAATTCGGAGGTGACCGCGTCCATGACCATCGCATAATATCCGAGATCGTCGCGATAGACCGTCCCCATCATGAGGCCCATGATCTCGACGCCGTCCCCGAACCCGCGGTCGGCATGGTCGATCATATGTTCCAGCGAGGTCTCGGAGACGAACAGGGAAGCTCCTCTTGCGGGACGTTTCCTGTATTCGGTCTCAGTCGGTTCCGAAGAGACGACCTTAGGCATTCCTGCCTCCGTAACTCACACTTGCGTTGAATTTGGGACGGTTCTGCTGATACCAATTCGCGGCACGCATGCACGAGTCCGTTCCGTAAGGATTGAGCGGGTTGGGATCCGCAAGCAATTGTTCCACCCCTTTGACGAAAGATAACAACGAAGATCCGAAGGACCAGTTGTCCAAGGTCTTGACGCACACGAAACCGCCGTCCTCCGGGATCATGATATTGGGATGGAATATGGGTGTGAGCCATTTGGCCCTGGGCCTCTCGTACGGATAATCCTCCGAAATGGAGATTATGAACGAATGCTCCGTACCTATTTTGTCCTCCGATATCCTGGCCGGCGTGTTGCAAAGGTCCACGCGCAGCTCTATCGGGAACTGGGCGCTGTCCGGGACCTTCGGTACGGACATGCGGAGATAATCGTTGAGATCGGCGATCTCGTTGTTTATCCTGCGGATGAGGACGGGTCTTACCAATCCCATTCAGAATCCGCCTTCCGGATCCGGTATCAGCTCGATGACGTCGTCTTCCGAGAGATTGATCTCGTCTACCGTCTGTCCTCTGTTCAACAGCTTGGAGCCTTTTCTCAGGACGTATGCTCCCGCGTCCTTGCCCCAGTATTCCGCTGCCGTATCTACGATATCCTCTACAGATTCGTACGGCTCAAGCTCCATTCTGATCGATGAATTGTTCAATGTGTTGACAACTGTAATCCTTACCGTCATTCAGATATCTCCTCGTGATTCGGACACCCGCGTCCTACGGACAGTTCATAGTCCTGCATCGTACCCGACAGGCCGTCATAATACATGACGTTGCGGATGCATGTATCGGGCTTTCCCGATATAATCTTCATCGCTTCGCGGACCTGAATTGCCGCGATTATCGATGTTGTTGTTATCTCCGATGCCATCTTGGGAACGTACATCATCGAATTCCCGGTGCATGAGAACCTTTGGTCCATTACGTTCATGTGGCTCTTGTTCATGGAACATTCCAGACAGGGGCCTCCGGGAAGTACGACCTGCACCTTTCCCCTGAATCCGTCAGTCGCTCCGTCGATGTACGGGACCTTATGATACATTGCATGAGAGTTCACATGCAGTCTTGCCGAGATGTTGTCCAGGCATCCCAGGATCACATCGCAGTCCCAATTCTCCAGGTCCTGCACCTTCGACACGATCGGCGTTATCCTTACGTCCGGATCGAGTTCCGAGGCCCTCGATGCCAATACCTCCGCCTTGGGAGTGCTCTCATCATCGGAATCCCTGAAGAAGATGCAGCGGCTGAGATTCGAGGCCACTATCCCGTCCATATCGATGACGGTAATATCCCTGAATCCTGCCAGGACCATGTTCTTGACGACCTCGTTGCCGAGCGCGCCTGCACCGACGACAAGACATCTGGCACGGTGAAAGGCATCGACATCTAACCACGGGATGCGTCTCATCCTGTCAAAACGGTCGGTGTCGTATTCCCTGGCCTTCATCAGAAGTGTAATCTGGTCTTTCCAAATAAGGATATCTGTAACGATGCGACGGTAGGTTTAATATCGGGGTACAACTGTCTACGGACCGTGACCATCCCACTTCCGGAACATGACCACTGCAAGAACTGCGGGGATCCCGTACCGTTCGATATGCAATTCTGCTGTATGGACTGCTACAATGAGTATCAGGAAAAACAGAAGAAGGAAAAGATGAGGGAAGTGAAGTTTTGGGGCCTTGCGGCCCTGACGGTCGTTGTTATCTTCGTGATCGCCATCCTGGTTTAATCGAGCAGGGCATCCAGTGTCATCGCGACGTCATGGACGCGCACTATATCGGCACCTGCCTTCGCGGCCACCTTTACGGCTTCCACACTGGCCTGTTCGCGGTCCATTCCGGGGAACATCTCTGCGAGGAATCTCTTTCTGGATGCTCCGACGAGAACGGGATATCCCCTTACCAGCGAAGTGCAGTTCTCCAGAAGCTGAATACTCTGCTGATGCGTGACACCGAACCCTATTCCGGGATCCAGGATTATGTTGTTCTTGTGCATACCGGCATCGAGAGCGGTCTCGATCCTCTCTTCGAAGAAATTCCTGACGACCTCGAGGACATCGCCTTCGACGGTGTCCGTAGCAAGTGTCTCGGGAGTGCCGTGCATGAACATAACGATGGCCGGTACCTGCGAGGACACGGCGACATCCATCATGCCTTTGCCTCTGAGCCCCATGATATCGTTGATGATCGAGGCTCCGGCGTCTATTGCCGCCTCGGCCACCTCGGCATGTCTCGTGTCGATGGATATCGGGATATCCGATGCGGAAGAGAGTTCCGAGACCACCGGGATCACCCTGTCCAACTCGTCATCTATGCTCACAGGCTGTGAACCGGGACGTGTGGACTCGCCGCCGACATCGATGATATCGGCTCCGAGATCGACCATCTCCAAAGCATGTGCCAGAGCATCGGACGGGTTGAGATATTTCCCTCCGTCCGAGAAAGAATCCGGCGTAGCGTTGACTATTCCCATCACCAAAGGTCTGCCTCTGCTGCGGGCGAGTGTGTGCCAATCCGTCATTCTATCACAAACGCTGATCGATCAGTTCCACGAGGTCCACTACCTCGACCTTCCTGTCTCCTACGGCGGATGCCAGGTTGGTCACGCAGAACGGACATGTCGTGATGATGATGTCTGCGAACGATGCCTCATCCAGTCTGGTCTGTGCGATCCTCATGGATTCTTCGGGGTAAGCGGACCTTACTCCTCCGCCGCCTCCGCAGCAGTGGCTTGTGGAACGGTTGTACTTCATCTCCTGGAAGTCGACACCGGGGAATTTCCTGATGACCTCCCTGGGAGCTTCGTACACGTCGCAGTGCCTTCCGAGGTGGCAGGGATCGTGGTATGTGACCTTGCCTTCCAGAGGCTTGAGCTTGAGGTCCTGTTTCGCGAGGAACTCCGTCATGTGGAGGACCTCGAAGGGAACGTCCACGTACTTGGGATATTCCTTCTTGAACATCCTGTAGCATCCTGCACATGAGAGGATGAGCGTCTCGACGCCCATCGCCTTGATGGCCGCGACATTCTTCTCCATGAGCTTGGTGACCTCTGCCTGATCGACACCGACCCTCTGCATGACCGAACCGCAGCAGGTCTCGTCGAGTGTGGTGTAATCCACACCGAGTTTGTCCAGAATGGACATGGATGCCTGCGCGGTCTTCTTGGACCTGTATGTCGCCGTGCATCCTGCAAAATAAGCGTACTTCGCCTTGTGGGGCTTGCGTCCGAGCGTCTCTGCGACGGATTTCTCCTCCTTGAAGGGATTTCCGTACTTGCGGATGCTCTCGACCATCGCCTTGTGCTTGGGGAGCATGTGGCCGTTCTTCACGAGGTCTGCGCGGCAGAGCTCGATGATATCGACGATATCGACCTTCGACGGGCATCTCCTGACACAGTCGGCACATGTCGTGCATGTGTACATGTTCTCAACGACCGACTCATCTGCGGGGATGTCCCCGTGGAGCAGTCCGTACGTGAGGATGATACGTCCTCTCGAGAGTGCGGTATCCCATCCGATCGCTTTGAACGAAGGGCATACGCTCTTGCAGAAACCGCACATCGTACATGTGTTGAGTGCCTGCGAGACCTCTTTGATCTTATCAGCTTTGAAACTGTCTGTCATTCGCTCACCTTCGGTATCGTCACACTGCCGTCCATGAGGACGATGAATGTGGCATCCTTCTTCCATTCGAGCGCGGCCTTCACCGCGTCATCGACCGACGGGAAAGGCGTTATGTTGGCCGATCTGAGGATCTCGGGATCGAGGTCCGTGACCGCCCATATGTCGGCCCATGTGGCGATCTCCGCCATCTTGGCCGCCTTGTGATAGCCGAGCTTGTACTCGGCCTCGAGATTCTTGAGCACCTGCTTGGGGTCTTTGGACGAGGACAGCTGCTTGAGGAAGGTCGCGTGTCCGATACCTTCCCTGCACTTGGAGACCATGATGATCTTTCCTCCTTCCTTCAATGCCCATTTTCCGTTGTCCAGCGCCTTCTGCGACTGGTACAGGTCCACATCCATCGGATAGGGTGCGACCGATATGACGACGTCGGCCTTCTTCGGAATGGGGACGCAGAACACTTCCATTGCCCATTCGACGGCCCTGTCGAATGCGGGATTGAGTGCTCCGGATGCTGCTTTGTATATGTTCTGGTGCCTGTCCAAGACCATCTGGATAGAGAAGATCTGCTTGTCCTTGACGACCTCGAGAGCGTCCATCATATCCTCGTGGACGGGATTGCCTTCGAGTGCAAGGGACTGGGCTTCCTTGGACATGGCCAGCTTGTGATTTGCCTCAACGGTCTCGAACGAGGCTACACCGGGAAGGAATGATTTCCTTCCGCCGGTGAATCCCGCAAAATAATGAGGCTCCACACTTGTGATGATGACCAGACGGTCTGCTTCGACGGCCATCTTGTTGACGTTCATCGGCGTTCCGTTCTTGGACTTGCCGAGGTATGCGCACTCGGACTTCTTGGCGTCATGTGCAAAAATACGGTCTTTGAGTTCCGGATAAAGAGGGCCGAAGACAAAATCGTATTCTTCGGGCGTCATGTCCCTGTGCGTTCCGGTAGCGACAAGGAACCTTGCCTTCCTGAGGTCCATCCTCTTGGAAAGCGCCATGAGTACCTTGGCGGTCGGTGTCGGACGGGTTCCATCGTTAACGATGAAGACGATATCCTTTCCGCCTTCAAGGAAACTCTCGAGCGAGTCGTATCCTATCGGGCTGTCGATCGATTCGCCGATCACTGTGTCGGCATCTCCGCACCTAACGTCCTTGGGGTAGAATGTCCCGATATAGCTCTCATCGGGGATCTCCGTCTTTTGGACGCCGTCCTTTCCGTATTTCACGTCAATGTTCATTGAGACCGAACGTCCCTACTGCAAGATTCTTATTAATTACTTGCGCGCGGCGACCCGCGCGAAAGGGGAAAGATTAATTGTGCAATGCGCCATATGCGGGCCCGATGGCATCCCTGAAAGAGGTTGGAGAGCGCACGCTCGTCGATAACATCCGCAAGATCCTCAGACCGGCCAAAGGTATCGGCCCCAGGGACGATGCGGCAGTGGTCCCCTCGGAAGGAGATGTCGTTGTCAGCACCGATACGGTCTCCTTCAAAAGGCATAAACCCGAGGGGATGACATACGAACAGTTCGGATGGATGGCTGCCGCGGTCAATCTCAGCGACATAGCCAGCATGGGTGCGAGACCTATAGGGATACTCGCCGCCATGGGAATGCCCGAAGATCTCGACGAAGATATCCTGTACGACATCGTCAGCGGATTCGACCAGTGCGCCGAATTCTGCAACACCTTCGTCGTCGGAGGAGACACCAAGGTCGGAGACGGATACGTATCCGGGACCGCACTCGGGAACCTGGAGGGAAGGAAACCTCTGACCAGGTCGGGAGCCGTCCCCGGGGACATAATCGCGGTCACCGGCAATCTGGGTTCTGCCGCCGCAGGATATTACGCCCTGAAGAACGGCATAGAGGCGGATGAATCGATATTCGCACTGTGCGTTCCCGTACCCCGCGTCGAAGAAGGACTGAAACTGTCCATGTCCGGCGCGGTGACATCCTGTATGGACCTTTCCGACGGACTCGCGGAGGCCGCGAGGGCGATATGCAGCGAAAGCCACGTGGGGATGGACATCCAGATGGAATTCCTGCCGGTGACGCCCGAGGTCGATGATATCGCCTCCCGTCTGAACATGGACAGGAGGGAGCTTATCCTCTACTGGGGCGGCGAATACGAACTGCTTTTCACGTTCAGCAAGGAAAAGATCGCAGAACTCTATAAGGCCGGACTTGCATTCTCCATCATCGGCATGGTGACCAATGACAGGGACCCGTACATCCTGGAAGAAGGCGCCAGGGAAGTGATGAGACATGGCAGCTATTAACCCGATGACGGAAGCGAAGTACTACCACAGGGACGGCGATGTCTACGTCTGCGACCTCTGCCCCAACGCCTGCAGGATACCTGTAGGAGGGATCGGGAAATGCAGTGCCAGAAAGGGTGAGAAAGACTTCCTCTGCGCCAACACTTACGGCAAGGTATCATCGATATGCGTAGACCCTGTCGAAAAGAAACCCCTGTACCATTTCTATCCCGGAAGCAGGATATTCTCGATAGGCGGCGTAGGCTGCAACATGAGATGCAGGAACTGCCAGAATTATGCGATATCGCAATCCATGACGGGGAGGAAACGTACCACTTACGAGACCCCCGAGGAGATCGTGGCCCTCTGCAGAAGGGAGAAGATGGATTCCATCGCCTTCACATACAACGAACCTTCGATCTGGTACGAATACATCATGGATATCATGGAATGCGATCCCGACCTCAAATGCGTCATCGTTTCCAACGGCCTGATCAACGAGAGGCCTCTCAGAGACCTCTGCAGAGTATCTGCCGCCATGAACATAGATATCAAAGGATTCACCGACGAATTCTACATGAAGGTGTGCGAGGCCCACCTCGCCGATGTGCTCAGATCGGTGAAGATAATCTTCGAAGAAAAAGTGCATCTGGAACTTACTTATCTGGTCATTCCCGGATACAACGATTCCGAGGAGGAGATCACCAGATTCTGCATATGGGTCAGGGACGAACTTTCCCCGGACGTGCCCATCCATTTCACAAGATTCCATCCCGATTACGAGATGTTGGATGTTCCTATGACTCCGGTCGAAACGGTCCTCAGATGTCAGAACATCGCCGAGGACAACGGCATCAATTACGCATATGTCGGGAACATCATAACCGATGATGCTTCGGACACTTACTGTCCCGAGTGCGGGACCGTCGTCATCAAGCGCATGGGATATCTGGTGGACATCGTCGCTCTCGACGGAACAAGGTGTTCCTGCTGCAAGATCCAGCTTCCCATCATCAGATGAGATACAGCGGATTTCCGATGAAGATGAGGATCATCACGACGACGGTTATCGGTATTATGAACGGTATCATCGGCGTGACCCATATCTCGGTCACTCCTGCCTGGTCCAGCCTGTCGTATACCTCCTCCGGCTCCTCCGGGATATCGCATCTTTCCAATTTTCCGTCCACGATATCTTCCATCGGCCAAACATGGGATGTCCTTGCTTCCGATACGGACATCCTGCGTCCGATGGCCATGTTCTTCCCCTTCGTTCCCCTCTTAATATTGGTAATAAGGTAGTATACGGTGACGAACATCACTATGATCACCCCGAAGAAAAGAGCAGATATCGCGAATGTGAAGATATCGACGACCGGTTCATTTCCCACCCCGATGAGGAACGGTAGAGAGAACGCCTGAGGATAAACCGGGAACGAAATTGCCAGACATATCAGGCATTTGGTATCCGCTCCGCCCTGTATCACACCGAACATGTACATTCCGGCAAAGATGATGTAGCTTATAGGAATTGAAAGCCAAGCTGCGAAGTAGGGGTCCGATGCCCCGTGGAGCTCATACAGCGGCACGATGAACAATACGGCCATGAGTATGTAGAATAATACCAGATAACGATCGCTGTCCATCAAAATATCCGCCAGGATCATCAGCGTACCGAAAAGGAGACAGATGTATTCCCATTTCAGACCGTTCCAGATGATGCAGCATGCCGTGAAACCGACCGCTCCGACCGCTCCGAGTACCGCCCAATGGGTATCGGAGACCTCCCTGTCCTTCCAATCGGAAATACTGGCAGATACCAAAATTACCAACGTAACGGCGATCACCGCCAATACTATCAATTCCGCTATTGTTGCATCCATCTGCACCAATATGCTTTTAACCTGATATGAAATCTCCTATGACTATGAGGTCCAAGAATCTATCATTGCTGATTACTTTAATCGCAGTGTTAGCACTCTTCATGGTACCTGTCATATCTGACTCCGATGCGACTTCTGAATCGGATGTCAGCATAATCACGGAGACGTCCTCGTTCACGGTGAACGCAGGTTCGTCCTCATCCTACGACCTCATAATCACGAACAATCTGGAGATCTCGGATACAGAGAGCCTTGCCAATCAGCGTCTGATAACATTATCGTACACATCCGATTCCAACCTCTCCATATCATTCACAACCGAAGAAGGCAAGACCGGAAGCGAGGCATCCATCATATTGGCCGGACAAGGACACACGCTGGTCACCATGACCATAACTGCCGACAGATATGCCAGCGCAGACGTTGCCGATGCCACCATCAATATATCGATCACATCCCTGGACACGACGGATACGGAAAGTTCGTCCATCTCGAAGGACCTGTCGGTCGCCATCGAGTCCTCGCTCGACACGGGATCGTCGTTCAACAAGATCCTCGGATGGTTCAGCAATCCTCTTCCTTCGCCTTTCAACCAACCCGCATTCACGGCCCTCATCACATTCGTATTGGGAATATTCCTCGGCCTTATCGCTCTGATGATCGCCACGCCCATAGTTCTCCGCCTGGTCTTCGGCAAGAATGAATCTTCGGAGAAACTCAAGTTCAGAAAGAGCATCGAAAAACTGCTCTTCCTGGTCGTCATAGTGTATAACGTAGGTATAACACTGGCGGTCTACGGAGCATCCAACCACACGATCTCCGATTACAACACATGGGCCAACGTCCTCTACACATTGCTGGGCGCAATAATACTCTGGAGAATTTACGAGAGATTCATATCCTTCACGCTCAACAGGATCCACAAGGAGATGACCGACGACGATGACACCGACGATAACGGAAGGAGCGATCTTGAACCTCTGTTCCGCCTTGTGGGAAAGATCGTCATCTGCGCGGTATCGGTCGCATTCGTCCTCGCAGGATTCGGATTGGACATCGGTGCTATCCTCACAAGCGCAGGTCTCGTATCGCTGGGAATCACGTACGGTGCCCAGAACGTCCTCAACCAGTTCTTCAACGGTGTCGTCCTGCTGATGACCCGTCCGTTCAAGTCCGGGGATCTCATCCAGATCGGCACCGGTACCAAGACGTACCGCGTCAAGAGCGTCACTGTCATGAACACGCTGTTCGAGAACTGGGCCAACGAAGAGACGATCATCATGCCCAACAACGTCGTGGCATCTTCGACGATCACCAATATAACCGGCAAGGACCTTACATACAAGATCAACGTCTTCATGACCGTGGCCTACGGAGAGGACATCGATGCGGCAAAGAAGATCATGCTCGACATCGGAATGAACCACCCCGATGTCATAATAGACGGAACTGTCGACCTGCCTTACGTCCGCGTCACGGAATTCCAGGACTCCGCAATACAGCTCAGACTGACCGTGTTCATCAGAGACTACAACGATTACGGAAAAGTAGGTTCTCAGCTCAGCGAACAGATCTACAAGGAATTCGTCGACAAGGGCATCAGCATCCCCTATCCTCAGCTCGACGTTCACCTGGATTACATCCGCGACAACGACGACTCCTGATGCGGGATCTTCTCCGGAGATCGGCATTATCCGTCAAAAGGAAGCCCTGTTTTCTGCGGATATCGAAGAATGAAATCGAAGGTTCGCCTACGCTAAAATAAGAGTTTATATAGTACAATCGAGGTTATCCGCAACAGATTTACGAAAAACGAAAATCTTACATGGTACGGTGACCAAAGATGATAGACAACCTTGACAAGCACATTTTGGAGATCATAAAAAAGGACTCCAGGTGCCCGTTCGTAGAGATAGCCGGTCAGCTCGGAGTGTCCGAGGGTACGGTCAGAAGCAGGGTCCACAGGATGACCGAAGAAGGGATCATACGCGGATTCACGATAAAGACGAGCTCGAAGAACGTCAAGGCCCTGGTGGAGATCAGGATCGATGTGAACACGGATACGGAAGAGATCGCAAAAGAACTCGCCGGATACGACGGTGTCACGGAGGTCTTCGAGGTCACTGGAGACCAAGATATCATCGCCATTGTCGATGTGGAATCGTCACAGCTCCTAAACGAGATAATCGAGAGGGTGCGCCGTTACGACAACATCCTGAGCACACGTACACGTTTGATTCTCAAGGAACACTTCGGAGATAATTGAGATGTTCAGAGGCACAGCGACCGCACTCATCACTCCGTTCGCAGAGGACGGATCGGTAGATGAGGAAGGTCTCAGAAGATTAGTTGACTTTCAGGAAGAGAACGGAGTGAATACACTCGTTCCCTGTGGATCCACAGGGGAATCGGCCACACTTTCACATGCGGAACATATCCATGTGATACAGATAGTTGTCGACCAGGCGAAGAAGGCAAAGGTCCTGGCCGGTGCGGGAAGCAACTGTACGTCCGAAGCGGTGATGCTCAGCAAGAGGGCCGAGGATCTCGGAGCCGACGGAGTATTATCGATCTCACCGTATTATGTCAAGCCCACGCAGGAAGGCATCTACCAGCACTACAAGACGATCGCGGAATCCATCAACATCCCCCTCGTCCCTTACAACGTACCCGGAAGGACCGGATCGAACATCGATGCGGACACCACACTCAGGCTCGCACAGATCGACAACATCAAGGCGATCAAGGAAGCCAGCGGAAATCTGGCACAGATAGAGAAGATCATCAGGGACAGACCCGCGGGATTCGAGGTCCTCAGCGGTGACGACGGTATGACCTGCAATCTCATGTGCAAGGGAGCCGACGGGGTCATCTCCGTAGCATCGAACTGCTGCCCGGACAAGGTGTCCAACATGGTCAACCTCATCCTCGACGGAAAAAAGGCCGAAGGAGAGGCGATCGACAGCTATCTTCACCCGCTGTTCAAGGGACTCTTTGTCGAGCCGAACCCCATTCCGATCAAATACGTCATGAAGAGACTCGGCTTCGGCAACGGCTGCCCGAGACTTCCGCTTACCCCTCTTACCGAAACGGGAAGAGCGAAACTGGATCCTATCTTGGAGCAGATGGGCCTCTGAGTGATACCATGATAAATGTCGTCGTGGGAGGCGCGACGGGCAAACTTGGAAGCCTTGTATGCGACCTCATAGTCAGATCAGATGATATGCGCCTTACCGGTGCTATCGTATCGCCCAACGGGGGACATGTCGGAAAGGAGATCTATCCCGGCGTCACTGCCGAAGGGCCGGATTCCATCGGAAAAGTGCTGAAGGATGCCGACATCTATGTCGACCTCACGGCACCGGATGCTGCCGCCAAGGTCCTGGTCGACATTCCGGCCACCAAGACCAATCTCATCGTGGGCACCACATCGATACCCCAAGATGTCCTTGACAAAGTAGCTGAGAACACGAAGAAGAACGGCACCGCATCGCTGGTGTCCGCGAACTTCGCCGTCGGAGTGAATGTCTTTTGGAAGATGTGCGAGATCATGGCCACATATCTGCCCGATTACGATATTGAAGTGATCGAAGCACATCATAATATGAAGAAGGATGCTCCCGCAGGCACAACGGAAGAGGCCATCAGGAGGATCCAGAAGGTCACCGGCATCCAGAAGATCGTGTACGGAAGGGAGGGCGTGATCGGTCCCAGGGAAAGGGAGATCGGGGTCCATTCCATCCGCGCAGGCGATATCGTAGGTGACAACACCGTGATCTTCGCCAAGAACATGGAGCGCCTGGAACTGACGCACAAGGCCATCTCTCGCGAGGTATTCGCAAGAGGCTGCGTCGCATCTATCAGATGGATGGCCGGCAAGAAGGACGGAAAGGTCCACAGTATGGAAGAGGTGTTAGGCCTATGATTACGGTCATGAAGTTCGGAGGGACAAGCGTAGGTTCCCCCGAAGCACTGAAAAGAGTAGCGAATATAATTGTAAAGCACGAAAGCCAGAAGAAGGTCGTGGTAGCATCGGCCATGTCCGGCATCACGAATTTCCTGGTCAGCACATCGGAGATGACGAACGCCAAAGAGAAGAAGGCCGCCATCGATACGTTCAACGACAAACACATCAACACCGCGAAGAAGCTCTTCACCGGAAAGATCCTCGACGAGTTCATGAAGGAATACGACGAGAGATTCGATAAATTCAAGAGCATCATACTCGACGGCAACAAGAAGGACCCGTACTACAAGGACAACGTATCGTCCCAGGGAGAGAGATTCTCCACCCTCATCCTGTCGTATGTGCTCAAGTCGATGGGCGTTGATTCGGTCGCCATGACCTCGGAAGACTGCGGAATATGCGCCGAAGGAAAACCCCTGAACGGATGCGCCGTACTCGACAAGACCGAGACCCTCATGGCGGTAAAACTCAAACCGCTGGTCGATGCGGGGACCGTTCCGGTGATCACCGGTTTCTACGGTATGATGGATGATGATAAACCCCTCACATTCGGAAGGGGCGGTTCCGATTACTCCGCAGCGGTCATCGCCAACGGCCTGAACGCGGATATGCTGGAGATCTGGACCGATGTCGACGGATTCATGTCCGCTGACCCCAGGATGATCCCCGAGGCCGTACGTATCGACGAGATGAGCTATGACGAAGCTGCAGAACTGGCATATTTCGGAGCCAAGGTCCTGCACCCGAGGACCATCGAACCGGTCAGGATGAAGCACATCCCCCTGAAGGTAAAGAACTCCTTCAAACCGGAAGACCCCGGAACACTGATCCACCACCTGGGAAGGCACACCAACGAACTTCTGAAGAGCGTCGCGGTGAAGACCGATCTGTGCATCATCACGATCAGTTCCGCAGAGATCGCCTACAGGCCGAAGATGGTCGCCAGGATCATCGAGAAGATGTCGGAGAACGATGTGATCATCTATTCGATGTCCACTTCCCTGTCCACCGTCGCGTTCCTGATACACAACAACGACGTCAAACAGACGATGATGAAGCTCAACACCATCGATGCCGCGGACATCGAAAGGATCGAGGTGAAGAACGATGTGGCACTCATATGTGCCGTGGGAGACAACCTCCTGACCACATGCGGCGTGTCCGGGGATATCTTCTCGGCGGTCAAAGAAGCAAGGGCGAACGTGGAGATGATCTCCGAAGGAGCATCGGACGTCTCGCTGAACTTCGTCGTGCCCATGTCCAAGGTGACCGATGTCATCAAGATACTCCATAAGAAATTCGTGAGTGATAAACAATGAAGGATTACGAAGCAAAGGACGGAACGATGATATTCGCCGGTCTTCCGGTAACGGAGATCGCGGACGAATTCGGAACCCCCGCATATGTCACAGACGAGCAGAGACTGAGAGAGAACTACAGGAATGTCTACAGCGCATTCTCCAAGTACATGGACACCAGGATCCACTACGCCTGCAAGGCGAACACCAACCTGGCCATCCTCAGCATCCTCAACCAGGAAGGCACGGGGATCGACGCGGTCTCGGTCGGAGAGGTCATGACCTGTCTGAAGGCGGGAATACCTGCAGACCGCATCATGTACACAGGCGTCAATGTCAGCGATGCCGAACTCAAAGCGGTCACCGACATGGGGGTCATGATAAACGTCGACTCCAGGTCCGAATTGGAAAGACTGGCAAAGATCAACAAGAAGCTTCCCATCTCATTCCGTATCACTCCCGGAGTGGGTTCCGGACACAGCGACAAGGTCATCACGGGCAAGAAGGGATCGAAATTCGGTATCCCCAAGAACGATGTCATCAAGACATATCTCAGGGCAAAGGAACTCGGTTTCGACATCAAAGGAATCCATGCACATATCGGCTCGGGCGGACAGTCCGTCGAACCCTTCATGGACATGATGGACGTCCTCACGGACACCGTCAACGAACTGAAGGAGAACGGCATCGATCTCGAGTTCATCGACATGGGCGGAGGGATAGGAGTTCCGTACAAGATGAACGAGGACGAGATGGATCTGAACGAACTGGCCATGAACGTCACCGACATCATCACCGAGAACACCGACATCGAGACCATCATCCTGGAACCCGGAAGATACATCGTCTGCGATTCCACCGTGCTCCTCACGAGATGCGTGGACGTCAAGGACGCGGGAGTGAAGAAGTATATCGGAGTGGACGCGGGATTCAACACCCTCATCCGCCCGGCGATGTACGATTCGTACCACTATGTTGCCATCGGCAACAAGTTCGGAAAGTGCTCCACCGCCAAGTACGACGTTGCAGGCCCGATCTGCGAATCCGGAGACTTCCTGGCACATGACAGGGCCCTCCCCGATCCGGAAGAGGGGGATGTCGTTGTCATCTACAACGCAGGCGCATACGGATTCTCGATGTCCAGCAACTACAATTCAAGACCCCTCTGTTCGGAAGTCCTCGTCAACGACGGAAAAGCAGAACTCATCCGCGAGAGGGAGACCGTCGAAGAACAGTGGAAACACCAGATAGTTCCCGAGAGGCTCAGGCAATGAAGTTCTGGAAGTACCATGGGATCGGCAACGACTTCGTCCTGCTGGACGGCTCGAAGGGAGATCTCACGATCGACCCCGGGATGTGCAGGAGATACTGCGACCGCCACTTCGGAATAGGGGCGGACGGCGTATTGTACATAATGCCCGGAGAGAACACCGACATCACGATGAGGATCATCAACGCCGACGGATCGGAAGCGGAGATGTGCGGAAACGGCATCAGATGCGTCGCCAAGCACGCATATGATTTCGGCATCGTGAAGAAGGAAGAATTCTCCATACACACTTTGGCAGGGGATCTGAAGGCGAAGCTTGGGATCGAGAACGGAAAGGCCGTTTCGGTGCAGATCGATATGGGTGCCCCCGTACTCGATGCGAGAAAAGTGCCGGTGGATGCGGACGGAAAGTTCATCGACCAACCGTTCAGCGTCAACGGCATCGAACTCAGAGCAAACGCCGTATCCATGGGAAACCCCCATTTCATCACATTCACGGACCTCACGGACGAACAGGTCAGAGAGCTCGGACCCGTCCTGGAATGCCACCCGTTCTTCCCCAGGAAGACGAATGTGGAATTCTGTAAGGTGAAGGACGGAAAGATATACATCACGGTCTACGAAAGGGGAGCGGCATGGACGCTGGCCTGCGGAACCGGCGCATGCGCCACGACCACCGCGGCAGCACTGAACGGGATGGTCCCGTTCGACGTGCCCGTCGACGTACACCTCCCCGGCGGATGGCTTAAGATAACAGTGGACAAAGACCTCAGATACGTCCTCATGGAAGGACCGGCTGAATTGGTCTACGAAGGAATCACAGCAGAGTGATAATCATGGCGAAATATGAACAATCGGAAAGACTGCAGAAACTTCCCCCTTACCTCTTCGTAAGGCTTGAGGAACTTACCGCGGAGAAGAAGAAACAGGGATGGGACCTGATCGATTTCGGTATCGGGGATCCGGACCTTCCCACACCCAAGCCCGTAGTGGAGGCATTGAAGAATGCCGTGGGCGTCAACGAGAATCAGAAGTACTCATCATCACAGGGCGAGAGGGACCTCAGGGTCGCCGTCGCCAACTGGTACAAGAAGAGATTCAATGTGGATGTCGATCCCGACAAAGAGGTCTGCATAACCATCGGATCCAAAGAAGCGATATTCAACATCTCCCAGGCATTCGTGAACTGCGGGGAGACCATCATCGCGCCCAGCCCCGGATACCCCGTGTACTCGGGTGCCGCGCCTCTGTTCAACGAAGCGAAATGCGTACTGGTCCCTCTGAAGAAAGAGAACGACTGGCTCCTTGATGTGGACGACTGTCCCGAAGGCGCGAGAATGCTCTATCTCAACTATCCGAACAACCCCACAGGCGCCACCTGCGACACGAAATATCTCAAAAAGGTGTATGACTGGTGTCAGAAGAACGACACCATCCTGTGCTACGACAACGCGTACTCGGAGATGTGCTACGACGGATATCAGGCACCTTCGATCCTCGAGGTCGGACCCGACGCCATCGAGTTCGGTTCATTCTCCAAGACGTTCAACATGACCGGCTGGAGACTGGGATACGCAGTGGGTAACGCCGATCTCGTAGGCGGACTCAAGAAGTGCAAGGGACAGATCGATTCCGGAGCACCCA
>Ga0172377_10002514_pt1 | contig 18718 bp, 18 predicted proteins | sample Pumphouse3metaG_FD_119749 | JGI IMG/M metagenome (GOLD analysis project Ga0172377, IMG submission 119749) | Leachate microbial communities from a municipal landfill in Southern Ontario, Canada - Pumphouse #3 metaG | ecosystem: Engineered > Solid waste > Landfill > Unclassified | place: Canada...
TCCCAGGGACGTTCGCACGGCTCCAGCGGCCGTGCTCACTCCACGTGAAGCTGTTTTACCGCTCGCTCTTTCTTTTACAGCTTGCTTAAGGTACGCTCGCGGACCAATCTAAAACAAGCTCCCCGAGGCCCTGTCCAAAACATACCGGATGTCTCACCCTGTGAAGCCCCTTTCGCTCTAACGATACAAGGGTCTGGTGTTCCCGGAGAGGGCGTCCGTCGAGCGAAGATCTTCTCGCCGGGAAGATCTTTGCGTCCCTCGCAGGGAACACCAGACCCTTGTATCATCAGCGCTGCGACTTTCTTGGTAACATCTCAGTCATCTGCAGTAGAATCCTACGCCGTTGTAACATCTCAGTCATCTGCAGTAAATTCCTACACCGTCGTCACGAGGAGCCCCCGAAGGGGGCGACGAAGTGATCTCATAATATGAAAATATTCCGGAGGGAGATTGATTCGGCCCTATGCCAAGTCTGCCGAAATCCTGAGCCATGGCATTTATCACGATACGAAGGGCTTTACCCGCCTTCGGCGGGTTCGCAACGACGGGCGTGGGGGCGCTACATTTCCGCGGATAACTGAAATGTTACCTTTCTTGACACTATAGAGAGAAGATTTAGTGTTGACAAGGGTGGGCGGGGTATTGTAGTATTACCGGGCTGGAAGCTATGAAGGATGTAAAGACAAGTAAACAGGGAGATGTCCTATGAAAAAAGAACATATTGACGCTTTAAAAGGAAAATGCGGCGAGGCGACACTTAAAAAACTGCAGGCAATAGACAATGATAAACTTCACGAATTTATCGCAAAATACGTTAAACTCTTCGATCCCGAGTCTGTTTTTGTTAGGACGGACGCTCCGGAAGACGCTCAGTATATCAGGGCAAGGTCCGTTGAAAAAGGTGAAGAGAAGGAGCTTGCCACAAAAGGGCATACGGTTCATTTTGACGGATATAACGACCAGGGCAGGGATAAGGCCAATACAAAATATCTTCTCAGGCCCGATCAGGTCCTTGGTTCGGATATAGCGGCGATAGACCGCGAGGAAGGTCTGGACGAAGTGCACAAACTTTTTGAGGGAGCCATGAGAAGCCGCGAGATGTATATAGGCTTTTTCTGTCTCGGTCCTACCGATTCGGAATTCTCCATTCCCGCCGTCCAGATAACCGATTCCTGTTATGTCGCCCATTCGGAAGGCATACTTTACAGGAGCGGGTATGAACAATTTAAAAAAATAGGGGATTCTTCCAGGTTTTTCAGATTTGTTCATACCGCGGGAGCTTTGGAAAATAACGTGAGCCGGGATATCTCCAATAGGAGAGTTTATATAGACCTTGAGGAGGAAATGGTATTCAGCGCCAATACGCAGTACGCGGGAAATACAGTCGGGCTTAAAAAGCTTGCCATGCGCCTTGCCATAAAAAGGGCTTCAGAAGAGGGGTGGCTTACGGAACACATGTTCATAATGGGGGTTCATGGGCCGGATAGAAGAAGGATTACCTATTTCACAGGTTCGTTCCCGTCGGCCTGCGGGAAAACGGCGACTGCTATGCTCGAAGGTGAAAAGATAATAGGGGACGATATAGCCTATTTACGTAACGTCGACGGAAAGATAATGACGGTAAATGTAGAGAAGGGTATATTTGGAATAATCCAGGATGTAAGCGCGGAAAGTGACCCGGAGATATTTAAGGCTCTTACCATGCCGGGAGAGGTTATTTTTTCGAATATTCTTGTTGACCAGGGAAATAGCCCCCGCTGGCTTGGTGACGGCAGAGGAGAGGCGGTATCCGGAGTGAATTATTCGGGAAAATGGTCTCCCGGGAAAAAGGGTCCGGACAATAAAGATGTCCCCCTTGCTCATAAGAATGCCAGGTACACAATAGCCATAAAGGAACTGACCAATTGTGACGATAACCTTGAATCTCCCAAAGGTGTAGAGGTAGGGGGAGTCATATATGGAGGAAGGGATTCCGATACCAATATGCCAGTGGAACAATCTTTCGACTGGGCGCATGGAATACTTACTCAGGCTGCTACGATAGAATCCGAGACCACGGCCGCTACTCTTGGCCAGGAAGGCGTAAGAAAGTTCAATCTCATGGCTAACCTTGATTTTCTTTCTATCCCGATCGGGAGGTATATACAGAATAATCTCGATATAGTGGACGGGGCAAAAAACCCGCCGCTGGTGTTTCATGTAAATTATTTTCTGAGGGGGAAAGATGGGAAATACTTGAACGGTATAAAAGACAAACATGTCTGGGTGAAATGGATGGAACTCAGAGTGAACGGGGAAGTAGACGCCATAAAGATGCCCACGGGGTATATTCCTAAGTTCGAGGACCTGGAGAAACTTTTCAAAGAGGTTCTTGGGAAAGAATATACCAGGAAAGACTACGACGAACAGTTCACTCTCCGCATCCCGGAACGTCTGGCCAAGAAGGAGAGGATACTTAGGATCTATCACACAAAAGTCTTTGATACACCGCATCTTTTTTTCAAGACCATGGAAGAGCAGAGGGACAGGCTTAAGGATTGCCTGAAAAAACACGGTTCTTACGTTCTTCCGTCTGTTTTTGAAAAAGGTGAATGGACAGGCGAATAAAAAAGGAAGATATAGAAATGAAAAACGCGCTTGTTACCATAGACATAAAAGGGGTTCCCCTTTTCAGATCGGGGAAGGTAAGGAATGTTTATGACCTGGGCGACAAACTGCTTTTTGTCGTTTCCGACCGCATTTCGGCATTCGATGTGATAATGAAAAGAGGCATCCCGGGGAAAGGCAGGATACTTAATCTTATTTCAGCGTTCTGGTTCGGGATAACTTCCGATATAGTGGAAAACCACTTTATAACAACGGATATAGACCGGATAATCGCGGAACATGACGGCCTGGAAGAATACCGCGAGATGCTTGACGGTAGATGCATGCTTGTTAAAAAGGCGGAGCCCATACCTGTAGAGTGCATAGTAAGGGGCTATATATCGGGTTCAGGTTGGAAGGACTATCAGAAAACAGGAAAAGTTTCCGGAATAGAGCTGCCGAAAGGGCTGAGTAATTCCGATAAACTCGCGGAACCGATATTCACACCATCGACAAAAGCCGAAGAAGGCCACGATGTCAACATTACACAGGAAGAGATGCGGAGTGAGGTAGGGAACGATGTTTTTGAACTGTTAAAAGACAAAAGCCTATCGCTTTATAAAAGAGCCGAGGAATATGCCGCGGCCAAAGGTATCATAATTGCCGACACAAAATTTGAGTTCGGCAAGGTCGATGGAAAGATAATATTAATGGATGAGGCTCTTACGCCCGATTCCTCAAGGTTCTGGCCCAAAAGCGATTATGAACCCGGTCGTCAGCAGAAAAGTTTCGATAAACAGTTTCTCAGGGATTATCTGGAAACTCTCGACTGGGACAAAACTCCTCCGCCCCCGGAGCTGCCGGACGAAATAGTCATGAAAACAATCGAAAAATATCTCCAGGCCTATTCTGTCCTGACAGGGCAAGAACTGAAGGTAGAGTAACGACGTTTGGCCGGGAGGGCCATGAAAACCCTCGTAGTTCCGATAGACCCGCTTAATATAGACGTTGGAAAGATAGATGAGGCTGCGGCTACAATAAAGCGCGGCGGTCTTGTTGCTTTTCCTACAGAAACGGTATACGGACTCGGAGCCGATGCCTTGAACGCCGAAGCTGTGGCGGGTATATTCAGCGCTAAGAAAAGGCCGCTTGACGACCCTCTTATAGTACACATATCTCAAAAGTCGGATCTTAGCCGTTTAACCGTTCAAGTCCCGGAAAAGGCTGTACGTCTCATAGAAAAATTCTGGCCGGGACCCCTTACAGTGGTCCTCAAAAAAACATCTCTTGTTCCCGACATTGTTACCACCGGGCTTAACACGGTTGCCGTAAGGATGCCGTCCGGTGCCATAGCTCTCAGGTTAATAGATGCCGCCCAAACGCCAATAGCCGCGCCTTCGGCCAATCTTTTCGGAAGACCTTCACCTACTTTGGCGGAGCATGTCATTTCCGATATGGAGGGACGGCTTGATATGGTAATAGACGGCGGAGCGCCCGAGATAGGCATAGAATCTACAGTGGTCGCGTTCCGCGGAGATGAAGTTGTGGTATTAAGGCCGGGCGGCACTACAATAGAACAAATACAAGAAGTTACGGGAAGTGCCGTATTATGCAGTGAGAATTCTCCCTCCATAGAATGCCCCGGGAAATATCCGCAGCACTATTCTCCGAACGCCAGGGTTGTCCTTGTGGGTCCCGGCCGGGGACAAGCGGCAAAAGTGATGGAACTTGCCGAAAATTTTAAAAAAGCCGGACATCGCCCCGGAATAATGTGCGTGGAAGAACATGCCGGAGCTTTTCCCGGACAAGATACAAAAATACTTGGAAGCGCGGAAGATGCCGAATTATGCGCGTCCAGACTTTTTTCGATATTCCGGGAATTTGACGGCGAGGGTTATGATATTATTATAGCCGAGGGTATACCCGAGCAAGGTCTGGGACTTGCCGTTATGAACAGGATCAGGAAGGCGGCGGGACCCGCTTAAAAGCGGAAGATAGAAGGTCTTTCAGTTCGCTATTATCAGCTATATCATCGTAGGAGAATATTACTACTCCGGCGGGAGAGATGGTTTTTAGATATTCCACCTGTTCTTTTATCCGCGGGACATTTTCTTTCATGATGTATGCTCCGATCCCCATTTGCACTTTTTCGGATATGCTCCTCATCATAAGGGAAGATGTGTATAGTCTGAAGATATCGTTGTCATCGGTATAGTTCATAACGACGACATTGTCCACTATCTTTTTATCAAGCCATTCGGTCCAGTTCTGGAAAGTAGAGAAGTAAGCCTTTTCTATCGAAGGTACTATCGCGGCGGATATCTCCACCGAAGGTGAGGCATTACGCGCTTTCCCGGATATGTATTCCGCGAACCGGGTAACTTGATCCCGACGCCATTTATCCCAGAGCAGGGCGTTTACGCGGTTCATGTCCATTGTTCTCGGATCAAGCCCCGTAGCCTTGGTGAAATTTAAAATGTTCATACGGTTATAACCGTAACTTATGCCATGGGAGGTGAATCTTGCTCCCGGAATGTAAGGGGTTACCGTAGGATACCTTATATAGTCCATATGAAGCCCGTAAAACCCGGGGTATTTGATCAGGATTTCCTGCACGATCTCTCCCAGGTATTCGCGAACGCGCCAATCCCCGGGTTCGAGAAAGAGCTGATTTTCTCTGGAGTAGTACCGGTCAAGTTCATCTTTTCCTTCAGGCGACAGGGAAGGCCTTCCTTTCTGGTCGAAAGTGAGAACGTCTCTTCCCGATCTTTTGATTATATTAGCTTCATAATTATGGGCCAGGCTAAGAAGATTTATCCATGCGTGTACACGTATACGGTTTTTTGAAGCCAGTTCAATAAAATACGGGATAAGATCTTCTCCTGAGGAGGCCAGTATTTTTTCAAATGCGGAACGGTCGGTGAGAGAGGAGTCGTAATATGCCTTGTCTGCCCGGTATACCTGCAGGTAAATGTCGGTTATACCGGATTCTTTGCATATCGATACTATTCTATCGGCATTACTTTTTGAATGAAGCGCCTTTCCCCCGGAAAAAACGGTTATCCATACCCCGAGACGAGGTGATTCGGCTTCGGCTGCGGAAAAAACCGTTATAAAAAAAGACACGGCGACGAGAAATAAAAATATTTTTTTCAACATAAAATGCGGCATTATTCTCAGGGCTTAACGCTTTCTCCGTGATAATCTATGAGCGTGCGGGGAGAATATTTTTCGATTTTTTTCCTGTAGTCAAGAAAGGGGAGGCCTATTATAGAAAAAATACCCGCGACTTCCGCTTTTTGCGATTCTATCATTTTTGCTACCGCTTCAAGTGTACCGCCTGTGGCTATGAGGTCGTCAATTATGAGCCACTTTTTACCGGGTGAGAGGTCTGAAGTATGTATTTCAAGTACTGCCTCGCCGTATTCCAGAGAATAAGCCTGTTTAACCGTGTCGCCGGGAAGTTTTCCGCTCTTACGGGCAAGAACCAGAGGGACTTTTCTTTTTAGGGCGAAAGGGGCGCCTAAGAGGAATCCCCGGCTTTCTATCGCGACAACACCGTCTATGTCGGTTTCTTTATATATGTTCGACATAGAAGCAAGGACGAATTTAAAAGCATCGGGGTTTGTAAAAACACTTGTTACATCATAGAAAAGGATGCCGGGCTTTGGGAAGTCCGGCACCTTGCGTATTATTTTATCCAGATCCATATTGAACTCCCGGTTTTGGGATCCCTTATCTGAACAGTCCCATGAATTTATCGTTCAAGCTGACAAAAACAGTACCGAAAACAAGAGATACTATACCCATTAGCTTTATAAGTATGTTCATAGCGGGCCCGGTGGTATCCTTGAAAGGATCTCCGACGGTATCTCCCACAACCGCAGCCTGATGGGTGTCGGTGCCCTTTCCTCCCAGGTTACCCTCTTCTATCCATTTTTTGGCGTTATCCCAGGCGCCTCCGCCGTTGGACATCATTATGCCGAGAAGAACGCCTGTTACGGTGGCTCCGGCAAGGAAACCCCCGAGTGCCTCCACTCCGAGGAATATTCCCACAAGAGCGGGCGAAACTACGGCCACTACACCCGGCAAAACCATTTCCCGCAGGGCTCCTTTTGTAGCGATGTCCACGCAGCTTTGGGTATCGGGTTTGGCCGTTCCCTCCATAAGACCGGTTATCTCCCTGAACTGACGCCGTATTTCCTGTACGAGTTTGTCAGCGGCCCGGCCGACGGATTTGAGCGTCATTGCCGCTATGGCGAAGGGCACAAGAGCTCCTATGAAAAGCCCGGCAACGGGAATGGGTTTTATGAGATCGATCCCCGTAATTCCCGTGACTTTCTGGAAAGCTACAAAAAGCGCCAAAGCGGTAAGGGCGGCGGAACCTATGGCAAAACCTTTTCCTATGGCGGCCGTAGTATTGCCCAGAGAATCGAGTTTATCTGTTATTTTTCTCACGCTTTTGTCGAGGCCTGCCATTTCCGATATGCCTCCGGCATTGTCGGCTATGGGGCCGTAAGAATCAGTGGACATTACTATCCCTATGGTGCAGAGCATTCCGACCGCGGCCAGCCCGATACCGTAAAGCCCGGCGAAATGATAGGAGACAAGCATTGCCGCTATCAAAGTGAGTACCGGCATTATAGTGCTTTCAAAACCGGTAGCAAGTCCGGATACAATGGCCGTAGCCGGTCCGGACTGGCATTGTTTGGCTATTTCTTTTATCGGTTTTCCGGAGGTGAAATATTCACTTTCAATACCTATCAGCATACCCCCGGCAAGCCCCGCTAAAATAGCCCAGAAACCGTTAAGTTCGCCCATAATGTTGCCGGTGGCGAAATAGGCGCCGGCAAGGAAGATAAGCGCTGAAATGAAAGTGGAATTCCTTAAAGCTGTTTGCGGGTTCATGTTCTTAAGAAAATTTATCGAAACGACCCCTATGGTTGAAGCTACAAGTCCTATGGTTATGAGAACAAGAGGGAGGAACATGGAAGCGAAGGCATTCGGCAAAGAGGCTCCTATGGCCATGGTGGCTATTACCGCTCCTACATACGACTCAAAGAGATCTGCGCCCATACCGGCAGTATCTCCCACATTATCACCTACGTTATCAGCTATTACTCCGGGGTTGCGGGGGTCGTCCTCGGGAATGCCGGCCTCTATTTTACCTACAAGGTCGGAACCCATATCCGCGGCTTTGGTGAAAATTCCGCCGCCAACCCTCGCGAAAAGCGCTATTGAGCTGGCTCCGAGGGCAAAACCTGTTATTATCGATGTATCTTTTGTTATCGCGAACCAGATGCCTACGCCCAGCACACCAAGCGACGCTACGGTTATTCCCATTACGGATCCGCCCTTGAAAGCTACGGCAAGCGCTTCGCCGGCTCCCGAAACTCTCGCGGCCTCACAGGTTCTCGCGCTCGAACGAGTAGCGGCCTTCATTCCTATGAATCCCGCCAGCATAGAGCAGAACGCGCCGCTCAGGTAAGCAAACCCCGTTTCCAAAGACAGAAAAAAAGATATTACTATGAACATGACGGCAACGAAAACCATTATTATGGTATATTCTCTTTTCAGGAATACCATGGCGCCTTTATAGACCTCATGCGCTATATCTTCCATGACCTTAGAACCCTGGCTCAGTTTCATCAGGGATCGGAAAGTCAATAAAGCGAAAACAAGACCCAACATGCCCACGAGGGGTATAACGAGACCGTTCATACCGTTCATATAGAACTCCTTTTCGCCGGAAGCCCGGCATTTGTGAGAAATTAATAATTAAGGAAAAATTACGGATACACTATCACACTTATACGGTTTTGGCAAGAGGGGGAAGGGCCGAGAGGGGTAGTAGCAATAGTGAGACTTGTTAAATGGTTTTCCCGAAAACAGCGCCTATTTGTCTTAAAAGTTCATCCGGCCAGATGAACTTGGAAAGTACGGTAAGAACCCCTTCTCTCCGGGCTTCTTCAACCAGTTCCGCGGACAGGAAGGCTGTAAGCATAATGATCGGAAGGTCCGGTTTTATTTTTCTGATCTCTTTGACGGTTTCAATGCCGTTCATATCAGGCATCTTATAATCTATCAATACCAGAGAAAGATCCGTTTTGCGTACTATTTCTATGGCTTTTTTAGGGCTTGTGCATGTTGTTACGTTATAATCGTTAACAAGGGACATTACATCTGCCAGGGAGGAGCACATATCCCGGTCATCATCCACGATGAGGATGTTATGTTTCAGATTTTTTCTGTTTTTCATTTTTGTTTTCCGATCCTCCGGATACAGGCAATTTAACCATAAAAACCGTTCCAGACGGCGAAGAGCTCTCAAGATAAAGATTCCCGCCGTTGGTTTCGGCTATAGATTTTGATATGGGAAGGCCGAGCCCCGTACCTGTTATTTTGGTGCTGGAAAAGAGGTCGAATATATGGTCCGAGGTTATGCCGGATAGACCGCATCCGGTATCGGAGATCCTTATCCCTACAGAGTTCTCTTCTCTGATAAAAAAAGCATGGACGGAAAGTGTGCCGGAATTTTTCATTGCCTGTATGGAGTTGGTCACAAGGTTTCGAAAAATGCTGTACAGTTGATGAAAATCCATAAAAACATGAAGATGTTCCGCGTCGTCCACCCTTAAATCCTTTTGTATTCCGGGAGGGAACTCTATATCCTTGAAAACTTCATCTAAACAGGTTTTGATAGACACGGTGGAGGCTACTTCTGCCTTTACTCGGGAGTAACTGAGAATGCTTTCCAGGATGTTGCTTGTAAGGCGGACTTTGTCTTCCAGCATGGCCAGTCTTTTTTCGAAAGTTTCCTTGCTCTGAAGCCCTTCCCGGCGCAGAAGAAAAACAGAGTTGCTCATTATGCTCAACGGAGTGCGAAGTTCGTGGGCGATCTGTCCGGCCAGCTTGCCGAGGACAGCCAACTTGTCTTTTTCCTGCATTATTTTTGAGAGCATTTGTATGTGGGTGGTTTTTATTTTTATGGCGGCATTAAGTGACGTGACCCACAGTCCGGCGAGAAGAACAAGCATGACGCCGGTTATTACCCCTATTACTATGGAGACTTTTTTCCAAGGAAAAGGAATAACAAGAGATATCCCGAACCATTTTCTTTTCAGGTTATCAATAGTGCCGTTATCTTCGAGTATTTTTATGGCTCTGTTTATATCTCCAAGAAGTTTGTGGTCCCTTCTTTTTACAGCGAGCGCGTAATAGTATGCGGGGCTTATCGGCGGGCCGACTATCTTTATCCCGGATATTTCTCTTTTGTGAAGGTAGTGAAGGGCGAGGTTCTTTTCCGATATTACAGCCGTTATCTCGCCGCTTCTCAGTTTCTCAAAAGCCTCATCAAGTGTGTCCGTTTCCATTATCTTAATTTTGGGATTGTTCGTACGCATGGAGTCCAGATAAATGCTGCCTTTACGAATGGCCACCAGGGTGCCTTCTAAAGAGTTTATTCCGTGAACGAATTCGTTGGTTTGCTGCACAAAAATAGCGCAGTCCAATTGGGCCACGGGGATGGAATATGAAAAATGTTTTTTCAGTTCCGGGATAACAGGCATGCCTATGAGGCCGTCTATATCTCCCTTTGTCAGGGCTTGTATATATTCTCTCGAGGAAGACGGATAATGATTTATAGGCCTTTTTATTACCGCCGATATGACGCGGGAGAGATCCACCGCGAATCCCGATAGAGAAGAGCCTTTAAGAAAAGAGTAAGGAGGAAAATCTTCGTCCCCGGCAAAGATAAGCCTCTCTTTTCCCGATTCCGAGGCGTGTGCTATTGAAGGAGATGACAGTATCAGCCCCGCCGCAAGGAGCGGTATGACCATAAGGGCCGCGAGTCTGGTGCGGGTCAGTGAGTGCATAGCACATAAAGTATATACGCGACCGGCTATATATGCAAGTTAGTAGGGCGAATGAATCTCCGGGGGGCTTTTGTAATGGGGGGGAAGTGTGATAAAATAATAATTTACGGTAATATTTTCGGGGAGGGAAGGATGAATTGTGGCCGCGGACTTCAAGGTTCCCTGGGATAGATCTCGTAAAGTCAGGTTCAGAAAGGCAATAGAAGTCAGCGAGGCGGAAAATGATAAGAACAGCCATGTGGTTAGCGGTATTGGTTATAATATTCGTGGCCGCAGTGCGGTATATGGAGAAAAAAAGCTTGTTTTTCCCCATGGAGCAGATAACAAGTTCTCCCGGGGATGTTGGACTCGATCACGAAGAGGTCTATTTCCATACTTCGGACGGTAAAAAGATACATTCCTGGTTCATTCCCGGTGATAAGGGGGGATTTACCATATTGTTCAGCTGCGGTAATGCCGGGAACATAAGCCACAGGCTGGATAAGATCGCGATGATGAACGATATGGGTTTTAACGTCTTCATTTTTGGTTATCGCGGTTACGGAAAAAGCGAGGGTATCCCCTCGGAGAAAGGTTTTTACAGGGATATTGACGCGGCCTACGAATACCTTGTTGATGACAGGGCGATATCTCCGGAGAACATAATACTTTACGGGGAATCCATAGGAGGGGGCGTAGTAATAGAACTTGCGAGCCGCAGGCCCGCAGGGGCTCTCATCACCGAGGAAGCTTTTACATCGGTCAAGGATATGGCGCGTCTGGCGTTCCCGCTTATACCGCATATTATTTTTTCGAGCAGATTCGATAATTTGGCAAAGATAGGGGACGTAGACTGCCCGAAACTCATAATTCACAGCGTAGACGATGAGATCGTGCCTTTTTCTCAGGGAGAAAGGTTATTTGAAGCCGCGGGCGAGCCGAAGAAATTCCTCAGGCTCAGGGGAGGGCATAACACGGCCTTCCGGGATTCTATGCGGGCATATAAGGAAGGCATAAGGTCTTTTGTCTCGGATCTGAACTGACGGAAGAATAACAACGCCCTTCCTGTTCTTCCCGCAATACCGGCAAGAAATATACGCTATTGACCCATCGGACGGTCTTGCTCGAGGGGCGTTTTAGTGATACAATTACCGGACAGTATCTGATATTCGGAGGGAAATACATATGAGCGCGTTTTTCTGGGCCGTACTTACGGCTTGTTTGTGGGGAGCGGTCCCGGTAATGGAAAAGATGGGACTTGCAAAAACACAGCCTTTCACGGCGCTTTTTTACAGGTCTTTAGGTGTAGTTCTCGGGTTTTTGATCTTGGGTTTTTTTATCGTTAAGCCCGGTGAAATACGTTCGGTAGAGCCGAGGTCAGCGGCGCTTCTTATCCTGGCGGGTTTTGTGGCGAGTTTCCTGGCCCAGATCGCCTTCTATCATGCCCTGAGAGCTGGTGATGTTTCCAGAGTGGTGCCTGTCGCGGGAGCATACCCTCTTATCGCGTTTATTCTGGGAGTGGCGCTTTTAGGAGAGAATATAACCTTATCGAAAGCGGCAGGGATGTTTTTTGTCATATGCGGGGCCTGGCTTTTGAAATAATAATGCGGAGAACGGGCAGATGTTTATAAAAGAGATTTTGAACAGGTCTCTATGAGGCAATTGAATAAACGCCAAAACGTCTAACTTAAGGCAGCGCAACAATTAGAAGGAGAAGTGAAATCAGATGATAAACTCTGGCGCGGTAAGAAAAGTTTTCGAGTCGTCACTTAAACTGCGTAGCGGGGAATCCTGTCTAGTTGTTACTGACACGCTCAAAAAAGATATAGGCGAAGCTTTTTATAATGCCGCTCTAAAAATAACGCGAAAAACCAAAATTATAATTATCGAACCTACCGCGGAGCATGGAGCGGAGCCCCACGATGATGTGGCCAGGGAAATGCTTAACTATGATGTAGAACTTCTCATAACCGACAGGTCGCTCACCCATACATCCGCGAGGAAAGAAGCCACAAAAAGAGGCGCGCGTATAGCCACGATGCCTTCTATAACAGAGGACATGGCCAATAGATGCCTTGATGTGGATTACGAAGAGATGCGGAAAAGATCGGAGCATTTGTACGGGATATTAAATAAAGCATCCACTGTACATATGCGTACGGAAGCCGGAACGGACATAATCTTTGAAGTAGGAAATGGTAAATTTTTCGGTGAGAACGGGGGTATACTGGATTTTCCCGGGGCTTATGGTAATTTGCCGGAAGGGGAAATAGCGTTCGCTCCCGAGACCTGCGAAGGCGTCTATGTGGTGGATGTTTCATTTGCCGACTATGGGATACTCGTTTCACCGCTTTTTTTCAAGGTAAAAGGCGGAGTTGTAGTGGAGATAGAAGGGGAAGGTTCGAGATCTCTTGTAGAACGGCTTGACCGCGCCGGAGCGAGAGCGTATAAGGTGGCTGAACTCGGGATAGGGCTTAATGTGAAGGCGACTATAACGGGTAATATACTCGAGGACGAAAAAGTTATAGGAACTTCTCACGTAGCCGTAGGTAACAATACATCCTTTGGAGGGAAGAACGATGTACAGCTTCATCTTGACGGAGTGATAAATAAGCCCGATATAACGGTTGACGGAAAGAAACTTATGGAACGGGGTTGTTTCCTTGAGGGGACGATACCTACGGCGTAAAGTGCCGGAGAAATGCGCGTGAACGATTTTAGTATTTACTTAACATGGTATGAGCGGGGTTTTCTTTATGAAAAGAACAACAGCCTTGATTCTGGCGGGAGGCACGGGGGAAAGAATGATGTCATCCGTTCCCAAACAGTTCCTCCTTCTTGCCGGGAAACCCATAGTAACCTATTCCATAGAGACATTTGAATCTTCAGAAAAGATCTCGGATATACTGGTAGTCTGTCATGCGAAGTATGTCGGGGAGATGGAAGCTATCGTTTCAAAAATGGGATCAAAAAAGACAAGGAAGGTTATTCCCGGAGGAAAAACCAGGCAGGAGTCCTCTTTTTTAGGGGTTCAAAACTGTCCGCCGGGAACAGAGCATATTCTTATACATGATGCCGTAAGACCTTTTGTCTCGGCCGAGGACATAGCCGGTCTGACCGAGGCTGTACAAGAAACAGGCGCGGCCGGACTCGTTATAGACCTCATCGATACGGTTGTGGAAATTGATGCCGGTCTTATCGGCAACATACCCTCCAGGGACCGGCTTAAACGGATACAGACCCCTCAGTGTTTCAGATGTGACGTTATAACGAAAGCGCATGATACCGCCAGAGATAACAATTTGGAGAATGCCGCTGACGACTGCACCCTTGTTCTGGCATCCGGGGGCCGTGTCAAAGTAGTTAACGGCTCTGAGAAAAATCTAAAGATCACATCCCCCCTCGACATTGAACTTGCCGAGAATATTATTTCCCGGAGCCGGTCGTTCTGAGGGAAGAGAAGGATTCCAAGTCTCGGTTCCAAACTATGGACTTTTGACTATGGACTATGGACTTCCACAGATGTTCCCACGAATTCTTGATATTTTCGGGCCTCGGGCGTATAATTAAGTTGTGCGCAGGGGGCTTGCTGCGGGGGGAGTCATATTGGTGAAAAAAAGGGGGGGCCATATGAAGAATACTGGATTGGTCGGGGTTTTTATCGTGTTCGCGCTATTTGGGTTCTTAGGCACGCAAAAGACGGTTTTCGCGGCTACAGAAGATATACATTTCTCTTTTGACGCCGGTATGGAGGGCTGGAATATTCCGGAATGGACTGACAGTTATCCCGATTATGTCGCGGTGGAAGTACTATCTTCAACCGAAACCGTAAAATCTGGTACAGGGGCGTTAGAAGTCGTTTGCGATTTCCCGGGAAATAGATGGGCCGCGGCGCTTGTTGAGCTCAATGAAGATATGGACCTTTCTCTGTACGATACGATCTCTGCGGACGTATATATACCTAAGGCAGCACCGAAAGGATTTTTCAAGGCGCGGTTCGCGATAACAGCAGGCATAGGCTGGCATTTTATAGAGATGAGAGAAGCGGTAGATCTTATTCCCGGGAAATGGGTTACCTTGAAGGTTAAAATAGAAAAAGAAGAAACAACCGTTTCAGAATGGAGAGGGCGAGGAGATAAAAGGCTTTCCAAGCATCTTGATCAGGTTAAAAAAGTGGCCATCAGGATAGAATACAATGCCGCGCCCCCGCATACTATAGGAGGAAAATTCAAAGGTTCGGTATTCATAGATAACGTGGTTATATCGAAATAGATCTATCTGCAAAACGGTTCTTGAGAACGGAGGGAATTAATGAAGAGCGCCAATATACTTGTAGTTGACGACAACAAAGATTTTGCCGATATTTTTTGTGACATATTAAAGGCCAATAAGCATAACGCGCAAAGCTGCTATGGGGGAGAGCAGGCCGTGAAAAAAGTCCAACAAAGTCCTTTTGATGTTATGTTCGTGGATATTCGCATGCCCGGAATGGACGGTATAGAGACACTAAAACAGGTCAAAAAGATCAAACCGGATACACGTGTAATAATGATGACGGGATATTCGGTTGACGAGATGGTCCACAAGGCTATAGAGGAAGATGCTTCCGACATAATATATAAGCCCTTCGAGATAGACAAGGTCCTTGGCCTCATAAATGGAACAGTTTAAACATGTTTTTTATCCGCCCCGCTATTTTCATAGGTATTTTTTTTACATTGTCGGTTTCTGTTCCCGTATCGTTTGCCCGTATAGGGACTTTCGCCGAGGACAATGCCCTTTTTTTTTCTATGGAAAGGGTTGAAATAAACCCGGAGTTATCTTTTCGTCTCGCCTCAAGAGCTGACGGTAGAACTCAAAGAGATATAGCGGAATTCGCGGGATATTATGCGGAAGGATCTTTAGAGTACTCCCGAGGCAATTTTGGCCTTGCCGCGGATAGTTTTATAGAAGCGAGAAAGAAATGGCCGGAATATTTTTATGCCGATTTCGCTGCGGCTCTCTCATATGAAGCCGCGGGAAAATACGACACGGCGGCCAGATACTATAAAAGCTACCTCAATAAGCTTCGGGCGTACGGAAAAGGGCATTACGGCATTTCCGCCCCGCTTATACTGAGTTTTTCCTCAGGATATGTAGAAAACTATGACTACGCCTACGGTGCTGTAAAAAGAAGACTTTCAGATTATGGAATACGTCTCGCAACGGTGACTCCGGCGCCTTCTTCCGATCTCTTTCCGGTGGCGGCAGCCTTGTTTTTTATGTCACTGGGGCTTGTTTATCTGACCTTCAGATCCGTCATACCCTTTATCAAAAAAAAGATACGTGAAAAGAACCCTCCGGAGGGTTTCTGGGTATGTCCCCGTTGCGGCGCCTGTACTCCGGAACTTTCATTTGAGTGTTCATCTTGCGGAAAAGAAAAACCCGGGGGAAAAAAGTGAAAGCCGCGGAGAAACATAAGTATGTTACAGGAGATGATGGCATGTTCCGCCTGCTTTTCGGATTAGGCAGGGAAGATGTACGGGAGAATGTTATTCTTATTTCATTCCTACCTGTTGAAAAGTTCGGCGATGCCAACGCGAAAGAAAACGTTTTTAAGGGCAGGCTTTATTCCGGGATAAACTTTTTGACAAAAAATGGCGGATATACGGTAATAAAAACACCCATAGGGGGAACATTAGCGGCAGATTGTGTGCTTTTTCTTTCGAAGACACGGGTTAAACGTATTATCTATGCCGGGTCTTGCGGTGGGACGGGGCCGTCAGGGATAGGGGATATAATCATCGGATCAAAGGCATTTTGCGGAGGCGCGTTTTCAGACTATTATCATCCGGGAAAGGGAATAGATAATATTCTGACGTCCGGGCATTTATTTGAAGCGTCTCCGCGTCTCATTGAGAAAATTTTGTCTATAAATGACGGGATGCCAGAAGGCTCCTCTGAATTGAAAGAGGGCAGTATATTTACCATAGGGTCTTTGTCGGCGGAGACGGACGATGTACTTAAAAAAATAGTGGCCCGCGGTTTTGACGGGATAGATATGGAACTTGCGCCGGTATATCATGCGGCGGGAATTTTAAAAGCGGAAGCGGCCGGAATTTTGTTCACGAGCGATCTTCCTCTTGAAAAACCGTTTTGGAAAAGACCGGGTCCCGGCGAAAACGAAAAGCTTAAAACAGCTGTCGCGCGAGTAATAAAGCTTGCGTCTCTCGCGGCAGATATGATAATTTAGCTTATGGCGCCTAAAAAAAAGGAGATGAAAATGATAAAAAAAGCTCTTGTGGTCCTGGCCGAAGGTTTTGAGGAAGTTGAAGCTGTAACTCCCATAGACATACTAAGACGTTGTGAGGTAGAGGTTACCGTGGCGGGCCTCAGATCCGAGATCGTTCCCGGCGCTCATAACCTGGCAATAAAGACCGACATAATGTTTGAGCAATATGAAGGCATGCCCGACGTACTTATTCTTCCCGGAGGTATGCCCGGGGCCGAAAACCTCGCGAGTTCCGTTAAACTTAAGGATCTTATTGTAAAAATGAACTCTTCCGGAAAGATAATAGCGGCTATTTGCGCATCGCCTGTTGTGGTCCTTGACCCTTCCGGGATACTGAGCAAAAGGAACGTTACATGTTATCCCGGCATGGAAAAGGGTTTCTCCCCGGATGTCAGGCCTTCTAAAGAGGATGTGGCGGAAGACGGGAACCTTATAACCAGCAGGGGGCCATGGACAGCATTTTCTTTCGGGTTGAAGGTCGCCGAGAAACTGGTGGGCCAGGCCAAGGCGGAAATGGTGGGCTCACAAATGCTATACCTTAAGTAAAATATCTATCTTCGTCTGCGGATAGAACCTTCGCCGTATTTGTCCAAAATCAGGTCCAGGGCGTTTTGGATGTTTCGGCGTTTTTCCCCCTTTGAGGAAAGATCTTCGAATAGATCGTTGATTTCGCCGGATCTTACGAGATTTGAGGCCTTTACTCCTATAAGCCTGACAGCCTTTTTATTTTTCAAAAATTCATCAAAAAGCCGCAGAATTTTTCCGTATATTTCGTCCTCAAGGTCCGTAGGCGGAAAGGATGTGATGCTTCTTGTATTTGTTGTAAAATCGGAAAACCTTATTTTTAAAGATATGGTCCTGCCTTTCACCTGATGCTGTCTGAGACGTCTCGATACTTTTTCCGCGAGGTGCATTAAAGAATCCATTATCGAGTTAATATCACTGGTATCTTCGGGAAAAGTATGCTCGTTACTTACAGATAAAGCTTCACCGGGAGGTGAGACAGGCCTTGGATCTATCCCGGATGCAAGATCTTTGATATGCATCCCGCTCTCCCCGAAAGTTTCTCGAAGTTTTTCACAAGGATATGCCGCCAGGTCGCCGATAGTGCGGATATTCATTTTCGTCAGGATCCCGGCCGTTTTCTCTCCAACACCCCAAAGCTTTCTGACGTCCAGGGGATGAAGAAAATCCAGAGTTTTTTCTCGCGGTATATATACAAAACCATCGGGTTTGCCTATGTCCGAAGCTATCTTAGCCGCGGTTTTGGTGCTTGCCATACCGAGAGAAACGGTAAGTCCGGTCTTTTCTTTTACCGTTTTTTTTATCAGCTTGCAAGTTTTTTCTGGCGTTCCGAAAAGATGCCAGCTTCCGGTTATGTCAAGGAAGGCCTCGTCAATACTTATGGGCTCTATATCCGGGGTGAAACACTCGAATATTTTCAGTATCCCGTGCGATGCATGGGCATACTTTTCCATGTCGGGCTTGAGAAAAACGGCATCGGGGCATTTGTTGTAGGCGATAGATATCGGCATGGCCGAATGTATCCCGAACTTCCGGGCCGCGTAAGAGCATGCGGCAACCACTCCGCGGCCCTTGCCGTCTTTGGGGTCGGAACCCACTATAATGGGTTTTCCGTGGTAGCGTGGTTCATCCCGTTCTTCAACAGAGGCAAAGAACGCGTCCATATCGGCATGAACAATGTATCTTTCGGAGGATGTTTTCATGAAAAGATTATAGCTTGAAGTTAGAAGAATGTCTATTTGTCGAAAGGTCCGTCTGGGGCAAGACCTCCCGCTGAGGAACACAGAGCCTCTTCTTGGCAGTGCATCGTATTAACAGTATTTTTAAAATGTTCTTATTAAAAGAAAGACAAAAAGAATGCCGCAGTTGACAACCCCGGGCAATTTATCTATAATCTAACCGAAAACACTCTCCGGTAGCTCAATGGTAGAGCGGTTGGCTGTTAACCAATAGGTTGTAGGTTCGAATCCTACCCGGGGAGCCA
>Ga0172377_10002521_pt1 | contig 18700 bp, 19 predicted proteins | sample Pumphouse3metaG_FD_119749 | JGI IMG/M metagenome (GOLD analysis project Ga0172377, IMG submission 119749) | Leachate microbial communities from a municipal landfill in Southern Ontario, Canada - Pumphouse #3 metaG | ecosystem: Engineered > Solid waste > Landfill > Unclassified | place: Canada...
ATAAAGAACGTAAAAGGGCTGTTTTTGTCCATATCAGGGCTTACGGTGGTTTTGATAGTACTGGACATTGTAACCGGAGGAAACATGATTAGGAACTCAGTACTGGGGTACGACCCAATAATAGGAGCCCGGTATTACGGAATAGGCAACGAATATATGGGTATCGTAACGGGAAGCGCTATAATAGCCGCGTGTTCTCTGTCCGGGCGGCAAAGGCCCCTTTTGTGGGTCATTGCGGTCCTGTTGGGCACAGTGGTGATTGTGGTGGGCTACCCTGCCCTGGGAGCAAACCTGGGAGGAGCCATAACCGGCTTTCTGGCGTTTGTGTTTTTTATGCTTCGTATGCTGGATATAAGAATAGGGATTAAGCAGGCCGTGATGGTTGGCATTGCTATGGTTGCGGTTTTGTTCGCGTTTTTAGTGGCGGACACTGTATTTCTTGAGGACCATTCCCATCTGGCGGCAGCGGCCCAGGGAGCAGCCGTGGAGGGACCGTTGGGTTTTTTAGCTATTATTCAAAGGAAAGCCGCAATGAATCTCAAGTTGCTTAGATTTACCATCTGGACAAAGGTGCTTATAACCGTAATTGCGGTTACGGGGGTGCTGTTTTACAGGCCGGTGGGTATCTTTAAAAGGATATTTAAAAAGTATCCCGTGTATGCAAAGGGCTGGGCGGCCTTAGTAGTAGCCGCCGCAGTAGGGATGGCGGTCAACGATTCCGGGGTGGTTACCTCGGCGACAGGCAGTATATTCTTTATTTCCAGTATGCTGTACATAGTTATTCAGGAAAGAAAAATGCGAAGGGGGTCGGCGGCGGGGCCGCAAAATGGAGATGGAATACAGGGATTTGGGACGGACGGAACTTAGAGTATCCAGACTGTGCTTTGGAAGCCTTACATTAAGCCCCTTACAGGCAAACTTAGGTCTCAAAGAGGGAGCCGGGCTCATTGTAGCGGCTATGGAGAGGGGTGTAAACTTTCTGGATACGGCGGAGCTTTATGATAATTACAGGTACATTAAGGAGGCAATGAGGGGAAGGCCCCGGGATAGTCTCATTATAGCTACTAAAACCTATGCATACAGCCGGGAAATGGCCCGGGAAAGCCTTGAGAAGGCTTTAAGGGAAACGGGGCTTCATTATATAGATATTTTTATGCTGCATGAGCAGGAGAGTGCGCTCACGTTGAAGGGCCACCGCGAAGCAATCGAGTATTTCCTGCAGGCTAAGGAAAAGGGCTATATAAGGGCGTTTGGCGTATCCACTCATCATGTGGAATGCGTCAGGGCGGCAGCATTATTAGAAGAAATACAGGTGATACACCCAATAATAAACATAAAGGGGTTAGGAATTGCCGACGGCAGTGTCGAGGACATGCTGGCGGCCATCGGGCTGGCCCATGATAGGGGTAAGGGAATCTACGCAATGAAGCCTCTGGGGGGAGGAAACCTTATTGGAAACTACCGGGAATGTTTCGACTTTGTGCTTGGGATTCCACATATAAGTTCTATAGCAGTGGGAATGCAGTGCATCGAAGAACTGGAAACGGACATTGCCATATTTGAAAACAGGCCGGTGGACCCTAAGGCCGGGGCGGTTTTGTCTACACGAAGGAGAAGTTTGATAATAGAACCCTGGTGCGAGGGGTGCGGGGACTGCGTTTTGGCCTGCGGCCAGGGGGCACTGTATCTAAAGGATGGTAAGGCGTGCGTGAGGCAGGAAATGTGTATTCTATGCGGCTACTGTGCAGCAAAGTGTAAAAACTTTTATATAAAGGTAGTATGAGGTTAAGCTTAGGTGGTGAATAAAATGAGAATACTTGGATTGGATCCGGGGGATAGGGCAATAGGCGTTGCGGTGAGCGATTCCTTTGGTTGGACTGCCCAGGCGTTGGAGACAATAATAAGGAAGGATATTAAGGCGGATATTGAACGGATAATGGAACTTATCAGGGAATGGGAAGTGGAGAAAATAGTGATGGGGTTTCCAAAAAACATGAATTCCACCATAGGACCCCAGGGTGAAAAGGCCGTGGAGTTTGCAAAAAAGCTGGAGGAGGCAACGGGGCTGGAGGTGGTCCTGTGGGACGAAAGGCTATCTACCGTTGCCGCTGAAAAGCTGCTTATAGAGGGCGAAGTGCGGAGGAACAAAAGAAAAAAGGTAATTGATAAGGTTGCTGCTTCAATAATTCTGCAAGGTTATCTGGACAGCTTAGGCAATGTGCGTTGACAGTATAAATGGAATTTACCTGTAATATGGGGAGGTGTCATACTTGGAAGAAGATAGGGAAATGATAGTTCTTTACGATGAAGAAGACAACGAATGCCGGTTTGAGGTGATGGCGGTATTGGACGTGGACGAGGACAGGTATGCAATCCTGATGCCGGAGGAGAACGACGGGGGCGATGACGAAGCCTACGTATTAAGGGTAGAACAGGATGAAAACGGTGAGGACATATTGGTTGGAGTTGACGATGATAAGGAACTGGATAATGTTGTGGAGGCCTATGAAGAGCTGGCCAGGCAGCAGAATAATTGAACAATATAGAAAAATGGCATGCATCTTCGGTTTTCCGATATACGGGGGATGCTGACTTTTACGGAGGGTGGAAATGGATAGGCTGATAAAACTGGATGAAGCACTTGGTTATGACAGAAAACGGACCAGGGAAGGATATAGGGAATACGTTAACCCTGGCTTGGTGAGCATGATGACCTTATTGGATTTTGACAAGAGGTTCACAAGGGCGGAGGGAGTAAAGGTATGGGATAGTAGAGGGAATGCTTATCTGGATTTCCTTGGCGGCTACGGTGCCCTTAACTTTGGGCATAATCCGCCTGTTGTGATAGAAGCCCTGCGGCGTATTGAGGGCGTTCCCAACATACTACAGGCTTCGTTAAACCCGCTGGCTGCGGCCCTGGCGGAAAACCTTGCCATGATAACCCCCGGTGACCTGAAGATATCATTCTTTTGCAACAGCGGTACCGAAGCCGTGGATGCGGCTTTGAAGATGGCAAGGCTGTGCAGCGGCAGGAGCCGGATATTGCTTTGCAAAAACTCTTTCCACGGCAAATCCTTCAGCCCGACGTTGTCCGACTGCAGTGCGGTGGAGTATGACAACCTTGAGGCACTGGAAAAACATCTGGCGGCGAGAGACGTTGCTGCGGTTATTGCGGAGGCTATTCAGGGTGAAGGGGGAATCATGGTGCCTCGCACCGGTTATCTTAAGGGCATGAGGCAGTTATGCGACAAATACGGCGTTCTCCTTATAATGGATGAAATACAAACGGGAATGGGCAGGACAGGTGAATACTTTGCCTGCCAGCACGAAGGGGTGGCACCGGATATAATGTGCCTGGCTAAATCCTTGGGCGGAGGGATGGTACCAATAGGGGCATGTATCGCCAATTCCAGGGTATACAAAAAGGCCTATGGAAGCATGGACAAGTGTCTGCTTCTTACCTCCACCTTTGGGGGCAATTCAATGGCGATGGCGGCAGGGATAGCGTCTGTTGAGTACATGGTGGAAAACCGACTGGATAGAAGGGCTGCCCAATTGGGCGACTATGCCCTCGAAAGGCTGCGCGGCATGAAGGAAAAATACCCTCTTATTAAGGATGTAAGAGGCAGGGGGTTGATGTTGGGGATTGAATTCGAAAGCGGTGAAGGAAGCCTCCTGGACAGAGTGTCCGGAGGAGTGGCATCCAAGCTGGGCAGGGAGTATATGGGAGCCGTGGTGGCTGGAGAACTGCTTAACAAATACAGAATAATAACGGCCTATACGCTGAAAAACCCCAATGTTATAAGGCTGGAACCGCCGTTGGTTGTTGAAAGGGAGCAGATGGACTATATGCTGGACAGCCTAGAAAAAATTTTGAAGGCGAACAAAGGTGCCCTCAGTATGGTTGTCTCCAGCGTAAAAAGTTCGGTGGCAAGTAGATTCAAGACCAGATGAGACAAAAGGACACAAGGGGACGGTTCTTGTATGTCATTGACAAAAGGGGGCACACCTTATTTGTCATAACTATAGGTACTGGGTGCTAGAGTTAGGGAGCAAGAAAATCATCCCTTTGCTCCCATCGGAAAAGAGAGGGTGGTAATTGATGGTGAAACCTGAAAAAGTAAAAGCTGTGCTCAAAGAAAAGGGATACAAACTTACCCCCCAAAGAAGGGCGACCCTTGAGGTTTTTTGCGAAAACCGGGGCAGACATTTAAGCACAGAGGATGTTTATATGCTGGTTAAGGAAAAATATCCCGAGATTGGGATCGCCACCGTATACAGGACACTGCAGCTTTTGGAACAGCTGGGTGCCATAAACAAGCTGAGTTTCGATGACGGCTGCGGCAGGTATGAACTGGCGGGTAGCGAGGAAGACCATCACCACCATCATCTTATATGCTTATCTTGCGGTGAGGTTCAGGAAGTCCAGGAGGACCTGCTGGAGCATCTTGAGGATAAAATAAGAGAAAAAAACCGCTTTAATGTGGTTAATCATAGAGTTAAATTCTTCGGTTATTGCAGGAAATGTATGAATAAATAAACACCTGTTCGGGTGTTTTTTGTTAGAAGGAGAGTGTAAAAATGGCAGAAGACAAAAACAAAACAAAAGTAAAAGTGATTCCCTTAGGAGGGCTCCATGAGATTGGCAAGAATATGACGGTTATAGAACAGGGGAATGACATAATCGTCATAGACTGCGGTATGACCTTCCCAGAGGAGGAAATGCTGGGGATAGATATAGTGATACCCGATATCACTTATCTTACCAAAAACAGCGGAAGAATAAGGGGTATCGTGCTTACCCATGGTCATGAGGACCATATAGGGGCATTGCCCTATGTGTTGCAGCAAATTGACGCGCCCGTGTATGGAACTAAACTGACACTGGGGCTTGTGAGAAACAAGCTGGCCGAGTTTAACATGGAGGAAAGCTGCCGGCTGGAGGTGGTTAGGATTGGTGATGTTATAAAGCTTGGGAGTATGAGCGTGGAATTTATCCGGACCAGTCACAGCATAGCGGATTCGGCAGCTCTGGCAATCACCACCAATATAGGGGTCATTGTACACACAAGCGATTTCAAAGTGGACTTTACCCCCATCGACGATAAAATAATAGACCTTCACAGGTTTGCGGAGTTGGGTAAAAAGGGTGTTTTGCTAATGCTGGCGGACAGCACAAACGTTGAGAGGCCGGGGTACACCATGTCCGAAAGGACTGTGGGGCAGACCTTTGATGATATTTTTGCCAGAACCAAAAACAGGATTATTGTGGCAACCTTTGCTTCAAACGTGCACAGGATACAGCAGATAGTAAACTCCACCCACAAATTCGGAAGAAAGCTTGCAGTGTGCGGCAGGAGTATGGTAAATGTTGTGCATGTGGCTTCAGAATTGGGTTACCTGGACATACCCGATGGCCTGGAAATTGACATTGAAGAAATAGGACGATACAGAAACCATGAAATAACAATCCTAACCACAGGCAGCCAGGGAGAGCCAATGTCCGCGCTGACCCGGATGGCAAACGCGGACCATAGAAGTGTGGAAATAATGACCGGAGACATGGTGATTATTTCCGCCAGTGCGATACCCGGCAATGAAAAACTGATAGGTCGTGTAATAAACAGGCTGTTTGCAAGGGGTGCAAACGTAATCTATGAAGACCTGGCGGATATACATGTGTCCGGCCATGCCTGCCAGGAGGAGCTTAAGCTCATACATTCTCTGGTAAGGCCAAAATTTTTCATACCGGTACACGGAGAGTATAGGCATCTGGAGCGTCATGCCCGGCTTGCAAAGTCGCTGGGCATGAAAAGCAACAGAATCATACTGGCCGAGATAGGTAATGTAATTGAGGTTACAAAGAATTCTGCAAAGAAAAACGGTAACGTTACCGCTGGCAAAGTGCTGGTGGACGGCTTAGGTGTAGGAGATGTGGGCAACGTTGTATTAAGGGACAGGCAGCACCTGGCCCAGGACGGTCTTATGGCGGTGGTGGTGACCATTTCCAAGGAGAGCGGTGCAATAGTCGGTGGGCCGGATATTATCTCCCGTGGATTTGTATATGTCAGGGAGTCCGAAGACCTGATGGAACAGGCCCGGGTGGTTGTAAGGGATGCCCTGGCCAAATGCGAACAAAAACAGATTAGTGAATGGGCTACTCTCAAGACCAGTATTAGGAACAGCCTGAGGACCTTTTTATACGAAAAAACAAAGCGCAAACCCATGATACTTCCCATTATTATGGAAATTTAGGTATCACTACCAAGATAGACGAATATATATTCCGGGAGGGTTATTATGTGGCTGTATATATTGTTTCTGGCTTCGGGTATACTGCTGGGTATGTACGATAAAATCCCGCAAAAAATTGTATCCAAAAGCTCCGGGTTCCAGTTTTGGTCGCTGCTTATTATACTGTTTGCAATGGGGGTGGGTATTGGCGGGAGCGATGAAATAACAAAGGGTTTTTATACAATCGGCCTGCATTCCATTGCCTTTGCTGCGGCAGCCATAACAGGCAGCTTGGTCCTTGTAAGGTTGCTCCGGCCTTTGATTGGACGGGGCAGGGGGGAAATATAATGAGCTGGGCGATATTTGTGTCGGTTGCTCTAGGAATAGCGGCAGGGGTCTTGATTATTCCCGAATCCTTTTCCGCCTATTCGGGGACCTTCATCGAAATAGGGCTGTGGTTTTTACTGTTCTGGGTGGGGGTGGACATTGGCCGAAGCCGGGACAGTTTTGTAAAGCTAAGGCAGTATGGCTGGAGGGTTCTTTTGGTACCCTTAGGGGTTGCCGTGGGAAGCATAGCGGGAACTGTGGCGGTCGGGCTTATGTTAGGATACAACGTAGCCGAGGCTGGTGCCGTTGGGGCCGGGTTCGGATGGTACAGCCTGTCGGGGGTGCTTATATCGGAGCTGCACAGTATAAGGCTGGGCACCGTTGCCTTTATTACCAACGTTGTAAGGGAGCTTATCGCATTTGTTGTGATACCGCTAGTAGCGGTTAGGATTGGACATATAGAGGCCATAACGCCGGGGGGTTCCACCTCCATGGATACCACGCTGCCGGTTATCTCAAGGTCCACCGGGCCGGAGACAGCAATAATAGCCTTTTTAAACGGTGTACTGCTGACGGCGGTAGTCCCGATCCTTGTGCCCTTGTTATTAAAAATACCATTTTAAAAGGGGGAGTTAGAAAAATGAATCCATATGACGCTGCACACAAATTAGCAAAGGCTATCAGGGAAAGTGCCGAGTTCAAGGAGTATAAAAGTGTCAAGGAGGTAGTTGACCAGGTTGAATCCAAAAAAACCATTTCCGACGAGTTTAGAAAAACACAACTGGAGGTCCAGGCCATGAGAGCTATGGGTCAGGACGTGAGTGATGAACAGATGGAAAAACTGCACAACCTGTATAACCTGGTATCGGCGGACGAGCAGGTGAAAAACCTGGTTCAGCTTGAACAGCGCCTTGGCCAGATGCTAAGCGACGTACACAAAATAATTGGCGACGCCCTGAAAACCGACTAAATAGAGGTAAATCAAGAGGCCGGAGGTTATGATGACTTAACACAATCTTAATAGAGTTACGGCTAATCTTAGTGCTATGCTAATATCAGTTTGGTCAATCTTAATACAATCTTAATGCCCAAGGCAGTAGAATAGTAGCATACATGAATTCGTTAAGAAGGTGAATGTATGTGGATACTACTAGCCCTGGGTTTTTTGATTCCATTCGTTTATATAGGATATCTTGTATCAAAACTGGACAGGTTCCTGGCTGAAAACAATATAGCAATTGAGGATGAAAGAAGAAATCCGGCTGCTATTGTGTTAGGTGGGACAAACCTGGCAGCAGAAGTTGGCGAGCTTCAGGAAAGCCTCGGGTTTAGGGTGTTCTATATGACCGAGCCATTTTTGTTTGAACGGGAGCAAAATATTCACTATCTGTTCGCTCTGTCGGAGAACGATGCAGACAATATTACAATTTGTAAAATAGGAAGGAAATTATACAACATAGAAAGGATGGTTAGCCTTTGTAATGACAGAAAAAATGAGGCAATGTTTATAAGCGAAAAAATTAACTATCTGTCAGGTGACGGGATTACTGCTCAAATGGTTTGCGAGATTGCAGCGAAGGAGACGGAGGTAATACCATGAAAGCCATTTTGAAAAAGCCAAAGTCATCAGCCTATCCCCAGATGATTGCACTTGGATACCTTATTCTAATAATAACAGGTACAACGCTACTGTTTTTGCCCATAGCAAGCCGCAATGGTATTTCTCCCGGCTTTATCAATGCTCTCTTTACCGCAACGTCAGCTACCTGTGTAACCGGTCTGGTTGTTTTCGATACCTTCACCAATTGGTCGCTCTTTGGGCAGACGGTTATTTTACTGTTGTTACAAATTGGCGGTCTGGGTTTTATGACAATTATAACTATGTTCTCCTTTTTGCTGAGAAGGAAAATAGGGCTTAAGGAAAGGGAACTGCTACGTGAAAGTGTTAACACCATGTATATCGGCGGAGTTGTACGCTTGACCAAAAAAATACTTATTGGGACATTCCTGTTTGAGAGTGTGGGCGCACTAATTCTTTCAACAAGGTTTATACCGAGGATGGGGTTGGCGGAAGGCCTTTATTACGGAATTTTCCATTCAGTTTCAGCCTTCTGTAACGCTGGGTTCGATCTGATGGGAAGGTTTAGCGAGAATTCATCGCTTACATTATTTACCGGTGACTTTGTTGTCAACTTTACAATAATTGTATTGATTATCGTTGGTGGTATAGGCTTCTTCGTATGGGACGACCTTACCAAGAATAAGTATCAGTTTAAGAGGTATCAACTGCACACAAAAATAGTATTATCAATGACAGCAATACTAATAGTACTGGGAACGGTAAGCTTTTACGTTTTTGAGAGGACAAATCTGCTTTTGGATATGACCATAGGTGAGAGCATAATGACCTCTGTTTTCAGCGCAGTTACACCCAGAACGGCGGGATTTAATACCGTTGATACATCGGCGTTGACCCCCGGTGGGAGGCTTTTGACCATGGTGTTAATGTTTATTGGCGGCAGTCCCGGTTCAACCGCAGGCGGAGTAAAGACTACAACTTTGGCGGTGGTTCTGATCTCATTATGGTCGAGCCTTCAGAATGTAAAAAGTGACAATGTATTCGGACGACGGTTGGAAGATAACGCACTAAAGAGGGCATCTGCTGTGGTTACCGTATATCTGCTTCTTGTTTTTGTCGCTGCTTTTATAATATGTGCAACAAATGCCTGGATACCGCTTGAAGATGTCTTATTCGAGGTATTCTCGGCAATAGGCACTGTAGGTCTTTCCACGGGGATTACAAGTTCCCTGAATACCATTGGAAAAATTGCGATTACATTGCTGATGTACTGCGGCAGGGTGGGAAGCCTTTCATTTGCTCTCTTATTTACAGAGCATAGAGTATCGTCATTTATACAAAACGCAACAGAGAAAATAAATATAGGATAGGAGTTTGATTATGAAGACTATTTTGGTTATTGGAATAGGACGGTTTGGCAAGCATTTAAGCCGCAAACTCATTAAAATTGGAAACGAGGTTATGGTCGTCGACAAGGATGAAGAAAAGCTAAGCGAACTTTTACCCTTGGCAGCCAGTGCCCAAATAGGGGACTGTACCAAGGAAGAAGTACTGCGTTCTTTGGGTATCAGCAATTTTGACTTGTGCTTTGTCTGCGTTGGAAGTAGTTTTCAGAACAGCCTGGAAATAACAAGTTTGCTTAAGGACCTGGGAGCAAAATATGTGATAAGCAAAGCCAGCCGCGATATTCATATTAAGTTTTTGCTGCGAAATGGTGCTGACGAGGTAATTGACCCCGAAAAGGATATTGCAGAAAAGCTTGCGGTTCGTTGCAGTGCAAACAATATCTTTGATTATATTGAACTTACAAAGGATATTTCCATCTATGAAATTCCGCCCGCTGAAAGCTGGATTGGAAAGAGTATAAAGGAAGTTAATTTTAGGGCAAAATACCATGTTAGCATTCTTGCAACTAAAGTGGATGATAAGATTTCGCTTTTACCATCAGCAGACTATATATTCAGACCGGATGAACATCTTATGGTTATTGGACGCCACAGTGATGTTGAGAGAATTCTGAGGCTAATCAACTGAAGTGTGTTAAAATAGCACTGTGGGGTGAGGCTATGAAGGGTATAAATTATATTAGGCTATTACTTATTATGTCTGCAACTACTATAAGCTCCATTGCGTTGAATCAATTGGGTGTAGACAAGGAAAACATCCTTATGATTTTTATGGTTGGAGTATTGCTTGTGACGGCTTTTACCAGAGGTTACCGTTTTGGTATTATTGCCTCCTGCGCAAGCGTGATGGTATTCAACTACTTTTTTACCGTGCCCCTTCACACTTTTGCTATTTATAACACCAATGATATAGCACTTATATTCTTTTTTCTTATAGCATCGGTAATATCCTCCAGCCTTACTGCAAGATTCCAGAGACAGCTGCTAATTTCCCAAAAAAACGAGCAAACAGCAAAGCTGCTGTACGAGGTAGCGCAGCGTCTGCTTAATGTTACCGGAGAGGCTAATATTATTGACCAGGGGATACGTTGCATAAAAGAATATATAGGTTACGACAGTGTAGTGGAGATGTATCATAATAAAAAAACCTATTTGAGTGATAACTTTGCACCAGACGGTGACGACATAGTAATAGAACTTCCCATTATGGGGCTTGCAAAACGACTTGGTATGCTTAAAATATATGATAAAAATGCTAGCCTCAACATTGAGCAGGAATGGCTGGTTAATACTGTTGCTGCACAAATGGGTATTGCGTTGGACCGTGAATATGTTTACAATGAACGGGAAAACATACGTATTGCCATGGAGCGGGAGCATCTTAAGAGCAATCTTTTACGAAGTATCAGCCATGACCTGCGTACTCCCCTTACCGGGATTGCGGGAGCCAGCAGTTATATCGTACAGCGTGGAAAGAGTCTCGACCGTCAAAGCATTGAACGCTTGGCGGAGGATATAAGCGAGCAGGCTGTTTGGTTAACTACCCTGGTAGAAAATATGCTTAATATGACAAGGATTGATAACGGGAAATTGGAAGTTAACAAGCAAATAGAAGTGGTTGACGATGTAGTAAACGAGGCGGTAGGTCGTGTTATAGGGCTCTCAAGGAGGCCTTTCAAAGTAATTATGCCAAAAGAATTGGTTGCCATACCAATGGACGGTAAAATGATTACTCAAGTGCTAATAAATCTTCTTGATAATGCTGTTACCCATACACCAAAGAATAGCCCTATAGAATTGATGGTAGAAAAGAAGGACGAATATGTGGAATTTAGTGTAGCTGACGGTGGAAAGGGTATTGACCCGCCTATTGAAGAAAAAATATTCAATGCCTTTGTCACAAGCGGCAAAACTAGTGCCGACGGTAAAAAGGGAGTTGGTCTGGGACTGGCCATCTGTAAGGCAATAGTACAATCCCATGGGGGAAGAATTAGTACAGGAAAATCGCATCTTGGGGGAGCACTTTTTAAGTTTGAACTGCCATATCTGGAGCAGTCAGAAGATGAATAAGTAAATGGTTAAATGGATTAAGCTGTAATTAGAGAAGAAAACCATACAAGAGAGAGGAGCCATATATGGAAGATAGTATTACAATACTGGTGGTGGAGGATGACAAATATATAATATCTTTTATTACCATGTTCTTGAAGGATGAGGGATACAAGGCAATTGTAGCAGAAACGGGGAAAGAAGCTATTGCGCTGTTTTATGCTAATAATCCTGATGTAACACTATTGGATTTAGGCTTGCCCGATATTGACGGAATGGAAGTTATTAGGCAGATAAGGGAAAGGAGCAATGCGCCGATAATAGTTGTTTCTGCCCGCGAAAAGGAGAATGACATTATTAATGCCCTTGACTGCGGTGCCGATGATTATATGACTAAGCCCTTTTATACCGGTGAGCTCCTTGCCAGGATAAGGGTGGCCCAACGCAAAATAAACAGTATGACAAACCCCGAAAATCTGGAGGCCTTTACCTGTGACAACCTGACTTTGGATTATATAAAGGGACTTGTGTTCGTGGATGGAAAAGAAGTTCACCTCACACCGATGGAGTATAAGCTGTTGAAGCTATTGGTTGCGAATAGGGGCAAGGTGCTGACCCATAATTATATTATCAACCAGATATGGGGTTACGGTGAAGTCGGTGATGCCAAAAGCCTTCGGGTATTTATGGCAAGTTTGCGTCGAAAAATTGAAAAAGATACGGCAAACCCACGCTTTATTCTTACCCAGGTAGGCATAGGCTATCGTTTTGCCGAGAAGTAAACCAAGGGAATTTTTTATTATTGATTTATGGAGAGATATTTATGAGTAGGCAAAAGCATGTATTGGTGGTGGGTGGAGGGGCTGCCGGAATTATGGCCGCCATTTCCGCCCGTAGGCTTGGAGCAAAGGTTACAATACTTGAAAAGAATCCGCGGGTGGGGAAAAAGATTCTGGCTACAGGAAACGGGCGGTGTAATTTTACCAATATGTACGCCGATGCCGATTATTATAATGGGAATAACCCAAAGTTTGCCCACAGCGCACTATCAGCATTTACGGCCGAGGACGCTATCGCCTTTTTCGAAAAATTGGGTATCCAGCACAGGGTGGAGGACGCCGGGAAGGTTTTCCCCATGTCTGACCAAGCTTCAAGTTTTCTTGATGTTTTTTTGTACGAACTTAATGCCCTAGGCATTGATACCCTCTGTGATTCTTGCGTAAAGGATATTGCCGTAGAAAAAGATGGTTTTATTGTAAAGCTGGAGAACGGGATAGTCTACCGGGGAGATAGGGTGATTATAGCCGCCGGAGGCAAAGCAATGCCCTCCAGCGGTTCCGACGGTAGCGGTTATGAACTGGCCAAAAAACTTGGACATACCGTTACTAACATTTTCCCTGCCCTGGTTCAAATTATGCTGGAGGGGTCCTTCTTTAAACGCATTGAAGGAGTTAAATTTGTAGGAACCGCAGAAATAATTCACAACAATAAGTCTATAGCAATGGACAGGGGGGATGTTTTGTTTGCCAATTACGGAGTATCCGGGCCGCCGATTCTCCAGATAAGCAGAAAGGCCGGAGAATTGATAAACGAAGGGAAAGAAGCTCAATTAAGAATTAACATAATGGATACGATGTCGGGGGAAGAGTTGAGGGCACTTATAAGAAAACGATTTACAATTGCCCCGGACAAGCCCGCTGACTTTAGCTTAGTAGGGCTCATTAATAAAAGGCTTATACCTGTAGTATTAAAGGAAGCGGGCATTGATAATATAAAACGCCCGGCGGCTGAGCTTTCCAACAAAGAAATCGAAGGGATTACAGATATTCTTACCGGCTGGAGATTTAAGATAAGGGGTACAAAGGGCTGGCAGAGTGCCCAGGTGACGGCGGGCGGTGTCGATACCCATGAAATTCACCCGGGTACCATGGAATCCAAATTGGTAAAGGGCCTGTATTTTGCCGGAGAGATAGTAGACATAGACGGGCAATGCGGGGGGTTTAACCTCCAGTGGGCGTGGTCGTCGGGTTTTGTAGCAGGGCAAAACGCAGCTTACGCCCCCCCAGGTTTGACGGTCCCTGGTTTTGGTATATTGTAAAAGTTTGGCGAAGAATATATAATATAATATATGAACCGGACATCGGGACAGACGAAGGAGTGAGGGCATGAAGGATTCGGCTGCTACGGTCCGCACCGGTGCAAAAAGAAAAAGAAGGGCGGCAGTGTACATTGCCGTTTTGGCTTTGGCCGTTTTGATAGGGGTTTCATTGTTTGTGCAGCAGTTTCGTCCTGTGGCGGTGGAAGTGGGAGCACCCGAGGCGGTGCAGGTGGAGATACCGATAGGGAGTACCGTTTCTCAGATAGGAAAAATCCTCGCTGACAAGGGGATAATACGTAGCGAACTGGCCTTCAGGATTGTTACCAGGCTGGAGGGCTACCAGGACAGCTACCAAGCAGGGCTTTATCTGCTAAGTGTTGGGTCTGACCTAAAAGGTATAATGGACGAAATTACCAAGGGGAGCGTGTATAAAGAGACGGTTAGGTTCACAATACCCGAGGGCTATGAACTTAGGCAGATAGCAGATTTGCTGTACGAAAAGGGTATCGCAGACAGGGAAGAGTTTATGAAGGAAGTGAAAGAGGGTAGCTTTTCTTACCGTTTTATAGAAAAAATACCCGTGAGGGAGAACAGGCTGGAAGGATATCTTTTTCCAGATACCTACGAGGTATTTATTGGGGAGACGGCAAACTCAATAATAGACAGAATGCTTGGAAGGTTTGAAGAGGTGGCCAGGGAGGTCGGCCTGCTGGACCTGGAAGGCGGCGGCATGACGATGGATGAGATAGTTACGCTGGCTTCGGTGGTGGAGCGGGAGGCGGGTACCTTCGAGGAACTGCCGCTTGTATCGGCGGTTTTCCATAACAGGCTTAGAATAGGTATGAATCTGGGTTCCTGCGCCACGGTACAGTACGTGCTTAAGGAAAGAAAACCAAGGCTTTCAACGAAGGATACACAGATTGATTCGCCGTACAACACCTATATCATGCCGGGGCTTCCCGTAGGTCCTATTGCTTCTCCAGGCAGGGAAGCACTGAAGGCGGCGATGGAGCCGGCGGAAAGCGATTACCTGTACTTTGTGGCAACAAATGAGGGCACCAATGTGTTCAGCGACAATTACCAGCAGTTTTTAAGGGATAAGGAGAAATATAGATAAAAGCGTGGATAAAAGTTTTAAGGAGTGAGGACAATAGGTGGTAGCTATGCCACCTTTTGTTGTTGGGAGAGGGTAATGGACGTGGATGGCATTTCCAGGGATTACATACAAGAATATATAAGGTCAAACATAGCCCCCTCCGAGGGCATATTTAAAAGCATGGAACGGTATGCGAAGGAAAACAGGATTCCGATAATCCAGCCGGAAGTTGCAAGGTTTTTGGAGGTACTCATTAAGGGGCTGAGGAGCCATAGGATACTGGAAGTGGGCACCGCAATTGGCTATTCCGCGATAGTAATGGCAAGGGCCGCCGGTAAAGGGTGCAGGGTTGTGACGATAGAGAAAGACGCCGATATGGTGCAAAGGGCCAGGGACAATATAGACAAATCAGACTTTAGCAGTAACATTGAGGTGGTCCGAGGCGATGCGTTGATGGTAATAAACGACCTATCAGAAGGGTTTGACCTGGTTTTTGTAGACGGTGCAAAGGGTCATTACGGAGAAATGCTGGATTCGATACTTAAGCTTTTGGTGCCGGGGGGCACCTTGGTATGCGATAATGTGCTTTTCCGGGGTATGGTGGCCAGCGACAGCCTGGTCAAAAGAAGGAAGATTACAATAGTAAAAAGGATGAGACGTTTTTTGATAAGTATTACCCAGCATCCGCTGCTGGAAACGGCAATAGTGCCCATTGGTGACGGAGTATCGGTAAGCGTTAAGGAGGGAATAAGGGATGAAAAGGATTGAACTGCTGGCACCCGCGGGAAATCTGGAAAAACTGAGGATGGCGGTTATTTATGGGGCGGACGCAGTATATTTTGCCGGTGAAAGGTTTGGCCTGCGCGCAGGGGCCGGAAACCTAACCCTTGAAGAGATAAAGGAGGGTATGGGCTTTATTCATTCACATAGGGCAAAGGGCTACCTTACCGTGAACATAATACCCCACAACCATCACTTAAAGGGGTTGGAGGGATTTTTGGAGGAGGCCGTCCAAACCGGTATAGACGGCATGATTGTCTCCGATCCGGGGGTTTTCCGGCTGGTGAGGAAAACTCTTCCGGACATGGACATACATATTAGCACCCAGGCAAATACGGTAAACTCAATAAGCGCCAGTTTCTGGCACCGGCTAGGGGCTAGGCGGATAATCCTTGCGAGGGAACTTTCCCTGGAAGAAATAAGTGAAATTCGGAAGGACACCCCGCCGGACCTGGAACTGGAGGCCTTTGTACACGGGGCAATGTGTATATCCTATTCAGGAAGGTGTCTTTTGAGCAATTACATGACGGGCAGGGATTCCAACCTGGGGGACTGTGCCCATCCATGCCGGTGGAAGTATTATCTTATGGAAGAAAAAAGGCCGGGGCAGTACTATCCGGTATACGAGGACCAGAACGGGACCTATATTATGAATTCCAAGGACCTGTGCATGATCGAGTATATACCCCAGCTGATTGAAAGCGGCCTCTCCAGCCTAAAAATTGAGGGCAGGATGAAAAGTGCCTATTATGTGGCCACGGTGGTTAAGGCATACCGTGAAGCTATTGACGCCTGGTACCAGGACCCGGAATACTATAGGTCAAACAGGGACAAATGGATTAGGGAAGTATCCAAGGCAAGCCACAGGGAGTTTACAACGGGTTTTTACTTCGGAAAGGCAGACAAGGATGCACAAATATATGAAAGAAGCAGCTACGTACGGGACTATGACTTTATAGGCCTTGTGCTTGCTTATGATGAAAAAAACGGTATTGCCACCGTCCAGCAGAGGAACCGAATGTTTGTCGGGGATAGGGTGGAGGTGACGGGACCGGGCAGGGATTTTTTCGTCCAAACAATAGAATGGATGAGGGACAATGAGGGAAACCGCATAGAATCGGCTCCCCATCCGCAGCAGGTGGTGACAATGCCTGTAAAACACCCGGTGAAACCAAACGATATACTAAGAAAACCCTCGGAGGAATAGCGGTATAATCTTTCCGGTACAGGCAATAATACAAAAGTAATACTGCTGCCGGAAGGTGTTAAAATGACCGAAGAAAGAGGACGTACCTGTTCAAGGACGCTGTTTACAGGCTGTGTAATACTATTGCTGCTGCTGGCACTCATAGGACGCCTGTTTCAGATACAGGTGGTGCGAAGCGAGGGCTATTCCCAAAGGGCCGCAAACCAGCGTATGCTAAACCTGCCCCTGGATTTTTCAAGGGGGCAGTTTTATGATGTCAATATGATACCCCTAACGGGAAGAGAAAGGGTGGAAAGCCTTGTTGTGTTCCCGGACCTGATTGAGGATAAGACGGAAGCGGCGACAGTTATTGCAGAGCTTACCGGTATGCAGCAGAGGGACGCGCTGAGGGACCTGGAAGAAGCCGCCACACCCTATAAACTTCCTCTGCAAGGAACCGATGAAAGGCTGGCTGGGATTTGGGCAAGAGGCATAATGGTGGTGGGCGACCTTGAAAGGTACGACAGCAAAAGTATAGCAAGGCACCTTATTGGTTATATAGACAAGAGTGACAATGTGGGCCGTTCGGGCCTGGAGAGGTTGTATGAGGAATACCTTTCCGGGAACGGGAAAATGACAGTGGCTGCAATGGTGGATGGCAGCAAAAGGCTTATTCCGGGTCTTGGGTACAAACTTATAAACGGCGGTCGCGGAGGCGAGAGCTGCCACTTGCAGCTTACCATAGATTACCATATACAGAGGGCTATTGAGGAGATAATGGACGAGTTTGGAATAGAGGGAGCGGTTGTGGTGCTGAACTCAGAAAGCGGTGAAGTGGCAGCCATGGCCAGCCGGCCCAATTACCATCAGAACAATGTGGAAGAATACCTGGACGGACAAAGGGGAGAGCTGCTCAACAAGGCCTTCTGTCAGTATAACCTTGGTTCCATCTTTAAAACGGTGGTTGCCGCAGCGGCATTGGAGGACAGCCGGATAAACCCCTTTGAGACGGTAAACTGCCCCGGATACATAGAGGTGGGAGATCTTCTTGTAAAATGCTCAAGCTATGATACCGGCGGCCATGGTGACGTGGATATGTTTGGTGCCTACGCAAAGTCCTGCAATACCTTTTTTATAGAAATGGGCCAGAGAGTTGGCGGGGAAAGAATAATGGAAATGGCAGAGAGGTTCGGGCTGGGCGAAATAGTAGGACTTAATCCCCTTGAGGAACAGCCGGGACTGATACCTTCTGACAGGAAACTGCACAAATCTGATGTGTGCAATATTTCGATAGGCCAGGGGGATATAATGGTTACACCGCTACAGGTGGCCGTGATGACCAGCATTATTGCAAACAACGGAACCCTTAAACAACCAAGGGTGTTAAAGGACGTGGTGGGTAAATCGGGCGGTAGGGTTTTTACAGATTGGCCCGAAAACCCCGAGCAGGTACTCTCTCCCTTTGTTGCCATGGAGATAAGGAAGATGATGGAGCAGGCTGTGGACCAGGGTACCGGCACCCTGGCGGCTCTCCCGGATTATGGCGGTACTGCCGGTAAGACCAGTTCCGCCCAGACAGGTCAGAGAATAAACGGCAGGGAAGTGCTTCATGCCTGGTTTACCGGCTATGTTCCCAGGCTCTACCCCAGATACGTAATAACGGTTCTGGTTGAGAACGGGAGAAGCGGTGGCAGTGTCGCCGCCCCGGTCTTTAAAGGGATTGCCCAGAGAATAATGGAGTTGGGTGAGAGATAGGAGTCTTCGTTCCTTTCTATTGATTGTCCCAATAGAAAGGTTTAGTTTTTAAAGCGGAATATACAGCGGTACATGCACATCCCGAAGATTAGGTTCATATAATTTAGAGTGACCCTATTTTCGGAGGTGAGCATATTTATGCTTGCGGCGATTGCGGCAATTACCGTAGGAATGCTGAAGGATACGCTGC
>Ga0172377_10002522_pt1 | contig 18691 bp, 16 predicted proteins | sample Pumphouse3metaG_FD_119749 | JGI IMG/M metagenome (GOLD analysis project Ga0172377, IMG submission 119749) | Leachate microbial communities from a municipal landfill in Southern Ontario, Canada - Pumphouse #3 metaG | ecosystem: Engineered > Solid waste > Landfill > Unclassified | place: Canada...
ATTATCGGCGCGTGGGATGCGCGTGGCTTGCGTGGCTTTGCGTGGGATGAAAAAAGCCATCCCACACGCTTAAGTAATTACGTAAAAGTTAGTTATACGCCTTGCGTGGCTTGCGTGGGATAAAATCAAAAAACTTCTAGTAGCGAGAGTGGCTGTCTGATCCTGTTTCCGGTGGTTCTTCGTCAATTTAGTTGAAAGCAATTTTTGATTTCTAATAAAACAAATAGTTATAATACGCATGATAACTAATTAATATATGATATTATACAAATATTTCAGACCATTATATCGCAAAATATAGAGAAAAATAGATGTCTAATATTCCTAATAATTAAAAAATAGCGAGTTCATTTGTAGCTTTTAGATATGAGCTTGACAACAGCTTTTTTTTAAGAGAAGTGATACTTGCTAACAAGTAAACTTTCAACTAAATTGACGAAAAACAGCCTATAAAAGAACAAGTATGATAAATAATTTATTTACAAATAACGCCTGAAATAATTTGTGCTCTCCCATTGATATATCATTATTATAATATAAATAATAGATACAAATATATATCATAAACTTCATCCGTTCGACTTATTCCACTATTATGATAGACAAAACATATTATTAAATTATATACTTGGAAGGAAACGAAGAACACCTACAATAATAGGATAACTGTTTGTATTCTTATTATTTATCATTAATTTTGTTCTAAATTTCATCTTTATGAACAAAAGGATACTTCAACTTGCTATTCCTTCCATCATTTCCAACATCACTGTTCCTTTGCTCGGGCTCATTGACGTCGCTATCGTAGGACATCTTGGATCGGCAGCCTACATAGGAGCTGTGGCAGTAGGAGGAATGCTTTTCAATATACTCTACTGGAGTTTTGGCTTTCTGCGGATGGGAACTAGTGGCATGACCTCACAAGCTTACGGTAAACGTCATCTGGATGAGGCTGTTCGTTTGCTGATACGCTCACTCTCTACAGGCTTTTTGATCGGTTTGCTTTTTGTGCTTTTGCAAGTACCATTGCAAATGCTGGCATTTCATTTGATAGATACCAGTCCGCAAGTAGAAGCTTTTGCTACCATTTATTTTCGCATCTGCATTTGGGGTGCTCCTGCTGTGTTAGCACTTTACGGATTTATGGGATGGTTCATAGGCATGCAAAACTCCCGTTTCCCAATGTACATTTCCATTGCGCAAAATATAGTGAACATTCTTTGTAGTCTTTTTCTTGTTTTCGTACTTCATTTAGATATAGAAGGGGTGGCTCTTGGCACTCTGATCGCCCAATATAGCGGTTTACTTATGGCTGTTTTGTTATGGATGCGGTATTATAGTCGCTTAGGATTAAAAGGCCACCTGAAAGCCAGTTTACAACTAGTAGAGATGCGTCGTTTCTTTTCTGTGAATAGCGATATTTTTCTTCGCACACTCTGCCTTGTGGCAGTCACTGTATTTTTTACTTCCTCCGGAGCTAAGCAAGGGGATGTGGTACTTGCCGTTAATGCACTGCTGATGCAACTATTTACACTATTTTCATATATCATGGATGGTTTTGCATACGCCGGCGAAGCACTTACCGGACGTTATATTGGAGCCAAGGATAAATACTCCTTACACCGTTTAATCAGACTGTTGTTCTTTTGGGGAGGCCTTTTATCGTTGACTTTTACTATTCTTTATGCAACAGGAGGTAGCGCCTTTCTTGGTTTGCTTACCAATGACGCAGATGTGATAACAGCCTCCGGAACTTATTTCTATTGGGTGCTTGCTATTCCATTGGCCAGTTTTTCGGCATTCTTGTGGGACGGTATTTTTATTGGTGCCACAGCTACCCGTTACATGCTCTTATCCATGGTAATAGCCTCTGCCAGCTTCTTCGCTGTCTACTATTCTTTTCACCAACAATGGGAAAATCATGCTTTGTGGGCAGCTTTTCTAATCTATTTGTCCTTGCGAGGGCTTTTGCAAACATGTTGGAGCCGTCGGGCCCTAAAGATACGTTCATAGGCTCATTAGAAAAAGAGTCATTTAAAATAGCAGCCTTACGCCACTAAGCCAAACATGCCATTCGCTACCGTGATGCCATAATAATGATCCGGAACTATCTTGTCTGCAGTAATCTTCCATGGAGATTGAGCAAAAGACAAGAGTGAGCACAAAAAAACAAAAACGATAAACAGTACTTCATAATCAATAAACTTTAAATAATAAAAACATAAAAGCAATTGTGTAGCCGCTTTTGTTATTCTACCATAAGGCACATCACCCTTCTCTTTCAAATTGGGAATAATCGTTCCCAATTCAGAGATAAATGCAATATTCATGAAATATTATGGTATACGCAAATATTTAACCTATAAATTAGTCAATACTGATCATTTGAGATACTGCTCTATTTTTCAGATATGGAGTTTTTTTTATTAATAATGTTTCCTTTTATGACACAGTTTTAATCTAATTACATCTTCACGAAGTATTAACAATTTCGTTTTCTATTTCCTCAATGCTTTCTTCACGAATTTCTCTATCGATTGTGTGTTTGTTTAAATAATGGATTATATCACAAATCTCATGTAAAGAGAAAATAAGGTGGGAAGAGATAATAAACGTTTTTCCTTTTTGTTTTAATTCTTTTATCAAACGCTTCAAAAGGATACATCCTTTCAGGTCAACTCCATTAAATGGTTCGTCTAAGATATAGATGTCATCGTTCTGAAGCAACAAAGCCATGAAAGCCAGTTTCTTCTTCATTCCTGTTGAATAATCAGAGGCATAGCGATTCAGAGGAAGTTGAAATGTTTCATTCAAAAGTTCAATTTCTTTCTTATCAATCTTCTTATCTTTTGCTTTAATACAGAATTCCAGATATTCCATTCCGGTTACTAAGGTATAAAAGAAAAGATCAGTTGAAAGACAACCGATGGTTAAATCCGGGGCTTTTATAATAGTTCTGGTATATTTATATAAATTCATCATGCAATTGAATAGCGTAGTTTTACCGGCTCCATTATCTCCGATGAGTCCATAAACACATGAATTTCACCGAAGTCTTTACTCAAATAATTAATTTCTATTTGCTCCATAAGTAACTCTTTTTTCATAAATGACATAAAACAATATAACAAAAAAAACTTATATTTGTAGTTGAATGTATTCTTCAAATTAAAATCTCATTTCAATGAAAACGCCGGAAATAGCAATTTGTTTATCGGGTGGCGGATATAGGGCCGCAACCTTCCATCTCGGAACATTGTCTTATCTGCATCATCTGCATTTGGATAATGGCGACAATTTTCTGAATATCGTGAATACCATGTCAACCATATCGGGTGGAACAATAACAGGGCTATGGTATATGATGAGCCTCTGCAAGGGAATTGATGAAGACGAGGCTTTCAAAAATTTATATCAAATCCTTATTGCCGAAGATATACCGGTAACAGCCCTCAAAGAATTTGTACAAAACCAGAAAACCGTACATTCTCTAATCAAACAAATGGCTGAAGTATATGATGAGAAATTCTTCAAGGGCGAATGCTTCAAACTGTTTCTGGATAATATTGACAAGGTTCATGTACATCATTTTTCGGCCAACGGAACAGATTTCTCCAACGGTCTGGCTTTTCGCTATCAAGCAACACAAGAAATAAAAAATGCAGGCAAAGGATCACGCCATGGAATAATTGGGAACTATCAGAATCAGATACCCGAGAAAATTGCAACACAGATTAGGTTGGCCGAAATATTAGCTACCTCGTCATGTTTCCCCGGCGGTTTTGAGCCACTCATTTTCCCTACAGATTTTAAACTGGCAACCAAGAAAGAAAACCAAGAATATATTGCGGCAACAACCCCTATCGGACTGATGGATGGCGGCATTGTTGACAACCAGGGAGTCGGCCCCATCACACTTGCTGAAAAGCAAATGGAACTTGATAATAAGAATTCCTCCAACGGCAATAGCATTGACTTGATCATCATATCCGATGTGGCAAGTCCATATATGGCTCCATACGAATACAAACCGGCAAATATATTTACAAAACTTAGTCTTAAAAAATTAACCCATCTCGGTTATGGACTTACCACGCTATTATGCATGGCAACCATCATTACTGCAATTTTCGGAAGTGCATTCTGGACCGGAGTATTGTTTGCTTTATCCTGTATCTCCATAATCCATTCGGGAGTAATAAGATATATAATTTACCGGGTGAATAAAGGATTGGATGCAACACCTCTGAGCAAATGCAAAAATGAGGTAAAACATGTGACCTTAAACAGTGTTATCAATCTGGTGAAGAGTCGTGTATCTTGCATGTTGATTCTGGCTAACAGCGTTTTTCTGAAACATATCAGGCGCCTAACATACAGCACCATATACAAAGACGATAAATGGAAAAACCGCCGCATCATGAATGCCATCTATGAATTAAGGGACCACGAGAAATGGGAAGAATACGCTAAAAGCGGAACACTTCCCAAAAACTTAATACCATCGAATGCTATCCAAAAGAACAGCCGTAAGGCTGCAAACATGGCTACTACTTTATGGTTTACAGATAAGGATAAAGCCAGCGGAACACCCGAAGCAATCATCGCCGCAGGACAGTATAACATTTGCTGGAATCTCTTGGTGTACATCAAGAAACTCAAAGAATCAATCGAAAATACAAATGAAACACATCAATTGATTTTAAAATGTGAGCAACAGCTTCTGGATGATTGGGAAAAATTTCAAAAGAATCCAATGTGGCTGTTTAATGATCAAATGAAATAACTTGAATGGATAACAACAAAATTATAAATAACTTATATGAGTTTTGGGCTTATATAGGCAAAACAACAGAATTATTAATTGAAGCAGAAGATTACAAAGCTGTTTGTGCCTCAAATTCAGATTGGCCTAAACGAGTCTTTGCCCTTTCGGACAAGCCCGACTTGATTAATGAAATCATCAATCTTAGTAGTATAGGAAAACTACCAAATATGATTACGCTTCCCCAGCCTAATAAATTAAAAAGCAATCCAAAATTGGAATTGACTCTTGTGCAAAGAAATATGGCTATGGATTTACGAACTATTGAGAATCACTTTACAAAAAGCGAAAACATCTTTCAAGTTAAATCAACAGCAGATGCTATTGATTTTGCAAACACTGCATCAACATCCTTTGGTTACAAGGTCGATGGGAAAACCGTTTTCAAAATAAGTCTGGATTCTTCAAGGGTTCGTCTGTTTAATTATATAAAAGGAAAAAAGTGCCTCGGTTGTGGAATCATATATTTTGATTCTTACAATAATGCCGGACTACATATGATTGGGACCGTTCCAAACGGTAGAGGTCTTGGAATAGGAACACGAATGACAAAAAGATTATTGTCTGAAGCTATTGAAAATAAAACGAACTATGGCATTCTTCAAGCCTCCTCAATGGGTGAGCCTATCTATAAGAAGTTGGGATTCATCGGCTATGGAGAACTTGAGACTTACAGGATTCATAATTGAGCATTCTTTGTTACAAAGATACCCTATTCTTACAAAGAAATATTGGATAATACTTATTGACACCTAAAGAACCACAGCTGACATAAAAGATTAAAACAACAAACAAATTTGCTTCAATCTTTCTACGTCATTTATGATTCTTCTCCAAATCAAGAAGCCATTTCTTGCGATCCAATCCACCCCCATAGCCTACCAACGATCCGTTTGCTCCAACTACCCGATGACAAGGCACTATTATCACAATAGGATTACGATGATTAGCCATGCCGACAGCTCTCGAAGCATTAGGTTTACCAACCGCAACAGCAATATCCTTATAACTACAGGTTTCGCCATAAGGGATCTCACACAAAGCGCTCCATACTTTCTTTTGGAAATCAGTACCGATTAAATTCAGCGGCAAGTCAAACACTTTCCGTTCACCCTTGAAATATTCTTCCAATTCTGCATACGTCCGGTCGGAAAGGAAGTTGTGACACTCACCTATCCTATCATCACCTGCTGATACAAAATCCACATTGGTGATAAAACCGGCAGCATAACTTATCTTTATAACCCCAAAAGACGTATCGTAAACGGCAAAACCAGAATCGTCCATTATTTATCCTGATGTATTGTAAGTTGTGGGAACGGGAAATTAATACCTTTCTTATTAAAGGTAGTATAAATAGCCTTGTTCATGTCAAAATAAACATCCCAATAATCAACACTGTTTACCCAAACACGAATCGTGATGTTAACACTGCTGGAATCGAGAGCCTTAAGTGCGATAAAAGGCTCGGGGGTATCAAGAATACGATTTTCCGTAGCCAACATCTCGCGGATAACCCCCTCTACTTTATCAAAATCCTCCCCGTAATCAATGCCAACAATCCATTCTATCCTGCGGGTTTCCTGATTACTGTAATTAATTATCACTCCACTGCTTAATACACCATTCGGTACAAAAATCATCTTATTATCTATCGCCAGCAATACCGTATTAAATATCTGAATCTCTTTCACCGTACCTGAAACGCCTTGAGCCTCAACCCAATCACCAACTTTAAACGGCTTGAACAACAAGATGAGCAATCCACCGGCAAAATTCTGAAGATTTCCGGAAAAAGCCAGACCGACAGCTACTCCGATTGAGGCCAGTAAAGCAGCAAAAGAAGTGGTTTCAATACCAAGCTTACTGATAACCGCTATAATTAACAGTATCAGCAAAACAACATTGATCAAACTCTTTAAGAAAGATTTTACACTAACATCCACTTTTCTGTTATCAAGCATTCTGGCAACAATCTTATTAACCAACTTAATAACAAATTTACCAATAATAAAAATAATAATTGCAGCCAGCACACGCCCACCGACGTTAATAGCCCAATCAGTGAACTGGTGGGTCATATCGGACACTTTATCAGCACTCGCCGGACCCGCAATATCATTGATTAATTTATCGGCTTCTCCTTGAGCTGCCGTTTTTACGGTTTTTGCAGCCTGTAATAAAAATAGCATCATAGATTATATATATTTAAAATATTAGTGCATTGAACTGCAAAAATAAAAGATTTTATTCAAGAACAAACAAAAGCAAGCAAAAAATATGGATTTCCTTGCTTTAATCAAGAAGAATATATATTTTTGCAGCCGATTCCTTAAAGGGGGGGTGCCTTAATATAACGGGCTGAGAACATACCCTTAGAATCTGAACCGGATAATGCTGGCGTAGAGAATTTTAAATGATCAAAAAATGAAAAAGATTTTTGTAACTGTTGCCATAACGTTGGCAACAAATCTTACTATCTTTGCTCAAAAAGATAGTACGAGAATTGTTCACCTGCAGGAAGTGCAGATCGTATCAACACGTGCAAATGAGAAAACTCCGGTGGCTTATACGGATATCTCGAAAAAGCAACTAAAAAAAGCCAACAACGGGCAGGATATAACTTATCTGCTCAACACGGCACCTTCAATCATCACCACTTCGGACGCTGGGGCGGGTATTGGCTATACAACAATACGGGTGCGCGGCATAGATGATTCACGTATCAATTTTACGGTCAACGGTATTCCGATCAATGATCCGGAAGAACAAAAGACAACCTATGTGAATATGCCCGACTTGGTCTCATCTGTAAAGAACATACAGGTACAACGCGGAGCCGGAACCTCAACCAATGGAGCCGGAGCTTTCGGGGCCAGCGTCAATATCCAGACCGATAATGCTGCAATGAATCCTTATGCCGAAGTCAACGGATCATACGGTAGTTACAACACACATAAGGAAACTGTAAAATTCGGAACGGGACTACTCAACAATCACTGGACTTTTGATGGGAGATTATCAAACATCAGCACCGACGGTTATATCGATCGTGCATTTGTCAAGCTGAACTCTTATTACATGCAGGTAGGCTATTTTATCGGCTCTACTTCTATTAAGTTTATCAACTTTACAGGAAAAGAAGAGACCTACCACGCTTGGAACTATGCAAGCAAAGAAGAAATGACCAAATACGGAAGGACATACAATTCTTGTGGTAAATACACTGATGATGAGGATCATACAAAATATTACAAGAATCAAACAGACAACTACCTGCAATCCAACAACCAATTATTGTTTAATCACGAGTTTTCTCAGACTCTGAATCTGAATGTGGCTTTGCACTATACACGCGGCAAAGGATATTACGAAGAATACAAAACCAAGAAATCTCTTGTAGAATACGGTCTTACTCCATATACCGTAGATGAAACATTGGTTAAAAAAAGCGATTTGGTACGTCGCAAACAGATGGCCAATGATTTTTACGGTACGGTTTTCTCTCTCAATTATAAAAATGACAAACTGACAGCATCCTTTGGCGGTGCTCTTAACCAATACAAGGGCAACCACTTCGGAAAAGTTATCTGGGTGAAAAATTACATAGGCTCACTTGATCCTGATCATCAATATTATAAGAATAATACTAAAAAGACTGACGGAAACATTTATTTGAAAGCCACTTACAACTTCACTAATGCCTTTAGTGCTTATGGTGACGTACAATATCGCCACATTAAATATACGATTAATGGAAAGAATAGCGAATATGACTGGAACACCGGCAAGATGCAACCTCTCAATATAGATAAAGATTTTAATTTCTTTAATCCGAAATTCGGTCTGAACTTGAATATCAACCGCAATCAGCGGATATATGCTTCCTTGTCAGTTGCACAAAAAGAACCTACCCGCAATTGCTATACGGACGGTGTATCAGGCAAATATCCGAAATCGGAAAAGCTGCTTGATTATGAATTCGGTTACCACTTTGCCAATTCTCTATTGAACGCCGGCATTAATTTGTATTATATGGATTACACCGATCAACTTGTTTACACCGGAGCTTTAAATGATACAGGCGAAGCTATTACCGACAATGTGGCAAATAGCTATCGGACAGGCGCCGAACTGACTTTCGGCATTAAACCTTGTAACTGGTTTCAATGGAATATCAACGGTACGCTGAGCAAAAACAGAGCTAAGAACTACAAAGAAAGCATCCCCGTTACCGACGATGACTATAATGTCGTATCCTACAAGGTGATAAATCACAAAAGTTCGCACCTGACCTTTTCTCCTGATTTAATCTTGAAAAATAACTTCAGTGCCAATTATAAAGGTTTCGAGGCCGACCTGCAATCACAATATGTAGGTAAGCAATATTTAACTAACGGAAACGTAGAAGATTTGACTATAGATAAGTATTTTGTCAGTGACTTGAATATGTCTTATACCTTCAAGCCGAAGAAAACGATAAGTGAAGTAACGATCGGTTTCACCATCTATAATCTTTTCAACGAAGAATATGAGAATAATGGATGGGCTAGTCGCGAATATGAACCGGGGCACACTGATCCCGTGGAATCTTCAGGATATGCGGCACAAGCCGGAACACATGTCATGGGACATTTGAACTTGCGCTTTTAATAAAAAAATCAAATGAACTATCTTGAATTAATAGGCTCAATCATTGGTTTAATTTACCTCTGGTTAGAATACAAGGTTAGCATTTATTTATGGATAGTGGGCATTATTATGCCCGCTATTTATATTTTCATCTATTACAAAGCCGGACTTTATGCTGATTTCGGGATCAACATTTATTACCTCTTCGCTTCTGTATACGGATGGATCATGTGGACTTACGGTGATAAATTTTGCAAAAAGCGCGATAAAGACATCAGCGGAAACGACAAAAAAAAGGAAATGCTACCCATTTCATCTATGAAATTACGCTATTACATGCCACTGACTATCACATTCATTGTTACTTTTTTTGTTATTGCGTGGATCCTTATCAATTATACCAATAGCAATGTACCATATCTTGACAGCTTCACCACAGCACTAAGCATTGTTGGCATGTGGATGTTGGCCAAAAAGAATATCGAACAATGGATCGCTTGGGTTGCCGTAGATGGCGTAAGTACAGGACTCTACATTTATAAAGGCTTATATTTTACTTCTATTTTATATGGCATTTATACTATAATGGCTATCTTTGGATATTTTAAATGGAAAAAGTTAATGAAGCAAGAGGCCTTGGATCCTGCTTAAAAAAAAAGAACAAACAAGCATGAAAGATCTTGAGTTTAAACAAGAGGGTGTAATCTTGGCCAATGGAACATTTCCCACCCATCCTTATCCTGTACAGATACTCAAAGAAGCTCCGTATGTGATTTGTTGCGACGGTGCTGCCGATAAATATATCGAACAAGGATTCATTCCCGATGCTATTATCGGTGATGGAGATTCTCTTTCGGAAGAAAACAAAAAACGTTTTGCACCCATTTTTCATCAAATGAGTGAACAATTCACCAATGACCAGACAAAAGCCGTGAATTTTCTTCATTCAATGGGAAAGACGAATATTACCATTGTCGGTGCTACAGGCAAACGGGAAGATCATACCATCGGCAATATCGGTCTGCTTATCGAATACATGCGGGCGGGATTAAATATCCGTTCCGTTACCAATTACGGTATCTTCATTCCTTTTCATAATACACAAACACTGGCTTCAAAACCGGGTCAACAAATTTCTATCTTCAATTTCGGGGCCAAAGGACTAAAAGGCGAGGGGCTAGAATATCCTTTAAGTGACTTCCCCGGCTGGTGGCAAGGCACATTGAATGAGGCTACAGGCACTTCTATTACCATTCATTGCACAGGAGATTATCTTGTTTTCTGCGCTTATTAAATCATTATCACTACCGGATTAAAAGTTCTCAAAAGCTACATTAATATAAAATTGCGGTTATATTAATGTGAAATAATTGCTTAATTACTCTAGCCCGTGTATGGAAACTATCCGGCCCCCACACACGGGCTATGCGGTTTCCATACACGGGCCGGATAGCCCGCGTACGCGGGCTACAATAAACAAGGCAAAAAAAAGGACTAATCTTATGAGAATCAGTCCTTATTTTTAAAGCGAAAATGTTTAATTATCGAAGTAATCAGACCTTCAAAAGATAAGATTTAAAATCAGCAAAGTCCTTACTCATCCGAATGCTCTTCTTTTCACCTTTCATGAAAGCCTGTAATTTAGCGGGAATGACCACTTTCTCCCCGATTATACCTTCAACGGTATGCAGGAACTTAGCCGGATGGGCCGTTTCAAGAAAGATTCCGGTCTCGCCGGATTTCAATCCTTCTTTCAAGGCACGATAGCCACAAGCGCCATGAGGATCAAGCAGGTAATGTGCTTTTTGCCATGTTTCCTTAATCGTCTCGCTGATCTGCTCATTGGTATATGCGGCACCGGATATTTCTGCACAAATAGCTTCATGCGAACGTTCGTACAAATCAAGAATACGAACAAAATTACTGGGGTCACCCACATCCATTGCATTGGCAATAGTAGCAATAGAAGGTTTAGGATTATACATTCCGCTCAGTAGATACTGATAAAAGATATCATTGCGATTATTGGCGGCAATGAAACGGCGAATAGGAAGACCCATGCGTTTGGCGAATAATCCGGCGGTAATATTCCCGAAATTTCCGCTCGGCACACAAACAACCGTATTATCGGATTTTCCAAGACGTTTTAATTGTGCATAAGCATAAAAATAATAAAAAGCCTGGGGTAAAAAACGAGCTACATTAATTGAATTTGCCGAAGTGAGCAACATGTGCTTATTCAATTCCTCATCCATGAAAGCCGATTTAACCAATGTCTGACAATCATCAAAATTGCCATCCACCTCGAACGCAGTAATATTCTGCCCCAAAGTGGTGAATTGTTTTTCTTGAATCTCGGTCACTTTTCCCTTTGGATAAAGCACATAGACATGAATACCCTTCACTCCTAAAAATCCATTGGCAACAGCACTTCCCGTATCACCGGAAGTGGCAACAAGCACATTTACCTTTTCCAGTCTTTCCTTATTGATGAAAAATTCCAGTAAACGGGCCATAAAGCGGGCTCCGACATCCTTGAAAGCTAATGTGGGACCATGAAAAAGTTCTAAGGCATATTTATTATCCGTCACTTCAACCAAAGGTACGTCAAAGTTTAATGTGTCATATACGATTTGTTCCAACTTCGCGACAGGAACATCCTCTCCAAAAAATGCATCGGCCACCCGATAAGCTATCTCCCGAAAAGAAAGTCGATCGATCGTATCAAAGAACTCTTTCGGCAGCGGTTTGATAGTCAGGGGCATAAATAGTCCCTTGTCCGAAGCCAGCCCTTTCAAAACAGCATCTTGCAAAGAGGCCAGCGGAGCTTGTTTATTTGTACTATAATATTTCATGTTATTTTAATTTAATGTAAAATTAAAACTTTGCGACAACTAATCGTTCATAAAAGCTTTGATAAATTCATCTTCTTTCATCAACCCGTATGACCCACTGCAGGCAGCTACCTCATCATAGATTTGCACACTGTCTGGTTCGATACCGGGATGCCAAATCAAGAACGGCACAGGATCGTTGGTATGCGTGCGGAGTTCGCAAGGTGTGGGATGATCCGGAAGAACGGCGATGGAAACTGGATCCGCCCAATCTTTGGTTGCCTCATAAATAGGACCGACGGCACGACGATCCAGATATTCAATCGTTTTTATTTTGAGTGGGATATCCCCTTCATGTCCGGCCTCATCACTGGCTTCGATATGCAAATATACAAAATCATCCGTTTTCAAAGCCTCAATGGCAGCTGCGGCTTTATTCTCATAATTTGTATTATACAAACCCGTGGCACCTTCTACGTGGATGCGTCGAAGACCGGCGTAGCAACCGATACCATTGATCAGATCAACGGCAGAAATAACAGCTCCCCGCTTTACTTGCGGAAAAATGCTGGAGAACAATGGCATTTTCGGACGATAACCGGGACTCCACGGCCAGATACTGTTGGCAGGATCTTTTCCTTCAGCTATACGCTTCAGGTTAATCGGGTGATTCTTTAATAATTCTTGAGACTTTAAGATCAAATTGTTAATCAGACGGGCAGTTTCTTCTGCTTCCGGCACTTGCGCTTTCACCAATAACGGGCGAAAGGGCTTTAAAGGCACGTCATGAGGAGGTGTACAATCCAATTGTTTATTGCCATTCTTAATGACAAGCAAATGACGATATTGCACACCGGTATAGAAATGAACACGATCATTGCCCAATTCCTTATCCAGAAACTTCATCAGCACATCAGCCTCTTCGGTCGAGATATGGCCGGCAGAGTGATTTTTGATAATATCACCATCCACGCAAATCAGATTACAACGCATGGCCATCTCATCCGATTTCAAATCATAACCGATACTCGCAGCCTCGAGTGAACCGCGACCTTCATAAACCTTAGGCAAATCATAGCCCAATACGGACATGTTGGCAACCTCACTACCTGGATGAAAACCTTTGGCTACGGTTTGCAGGCGGCCATTGCGACCCATACGGGCCAACTTATCCATATACGGTGTTTTTGCATATTGCAAAAGCGTCTTGTTTCCCAAAGACTTTACCGGCCAATCGGCCATGCCGTCTCCTAATATAATAATGTGTTTCATTCTTTATTTCTTTAATAAAACCCTATACATTGGCAATGCTCATGATATCGGCAAAAACTCCGGCGGCTGTGACACTTGCACCGGCTCCGTAACCCTGAATCATCATTGGGTATTCCTTATATCGCTCGGTGGTAATCAAGATAACATTGTTGCTTCCTTCCAGATTATAGAACGGGTTATTTGAACCAACGGCCTGCAACCCCACGGAAGCTTTGCCATTTTCCAGTTTGGCAACAAACCGCCAATGTTTGTTTTCTTTTTCAAGTGCCTTGCGACGTTCCTCAAAGCCGGCGTCGAGACTTGGCACTTTCGCCCAAAAATCTTCAAGCGACCCTTTAAAGAAATCATCGGGAACAAAAAGATTCTTTTCCACATCCGACTGTTCGATATGATATCCGGCCTCACGGGCAAGAATAACCAATTTACGAACAACATCCAATCCACTCAGGTCAATTCTCGGATCGGGCTCCGAATACCGGGCCTCTTGAGCCATCTTGATGGTGCGGCTGAATGGTACATCGGCACTAATCATATTAAACACATAATTTAATGTTCCCGAAAGTACGGCTTCTATCTTCAATATCTTGTCGCCGCTATGAATCAAGTCATTAATCGTATTAATGATTGGCAATCCCGCACCGACATTGGTTTCAAACAGATATTTCACCCCTCGGCTACGAGCTATCGATTTGAGCTCATGATAATCATCATAGGCCGATGATGAAGCAATTTTATTAGCTGCCACCACGGATATATTGTTGGAAAGAAAAGCCTTATACAAGGATGCAATCTCCTTACTGGCCGTACAATCAATAAAAACGGAATTAAAAATATTCATCTCTATGATTTCATCACGAACAGTTTGCGGTGTGCTATTCTCTCCGTTTTCTTTGAGCTGTTCGCGAAAATGATCAAGATTGACACCGTCGCGATTGAATAAGCTCTTTGAGGCATTAATAATACCGGCAACATTCAACTTCAATCCATTTTCCATCATCAGTTTTTTCTGTTGGCTGCGGATTTGTTCTATCAAGCTGCCGCCAACCGTTCCCACGCCACAAATAAAAAGGTTGAGCACCTGATATTCCGATAGGAAAAAAGAGTCATGAATCACATTTAATGTCTTGCGTAGAGATTTACACTCGACTACAAAAGAAATATTGGTCTCTGAAGCACCTTGCGCACAAGCTATGACACTGATACCATTTCGTCCCAACGTACCGAATAGTTTGCCTGCAATGCCGGGTGTATGTTTCATATTCTCGCCGACAATTGCTACCGTCGCCAGATTCTTTTCGGCTGCGATTTGTGAAATCTCACCCATCTTAATTTCCTTTTCAAACTCTTCATTGAGCACTAGACATGCAAGATCGGCTTCAGAATCGCGAACACCAATTGATGTACTATTCTCCGAAGAAGCCTGAGAGACAAGGAATACACTGATCCCGCTCTTTGCCAAAACTTTAAAAATACGATAGTTCACACCGATAACACCGACCATACCGAGTCCCGTGACAGTAATCAAACTTGTATCATTGATAGACGACATGCCTTTGATTGACTTGCCCTGCGGACTGATAACATCTTGCCGAATAATAGTACCCTTACCCTCTGGATTGAATGTATTCTTAACCAGAATAGGAATATTCTTATGACAAACCGGATAAATTGTTGGCGGATAAATGACTTTCGCACCAAAGTTGCAAAGTTCCATCGCCTCTACATAGCTTAATTCGCTAATGGTATACGCTCCCTTAATCACCCGGGGATCGGCTGTCATAAAGCCATCCACATCAGTCCAGATTTCCAATATTTTGGCATCAAGCACCGAAGCAATAATGGCTGCCGTATAATCGGAACCTCCGCGACCGAGATTGGTTATCTCGCCGGACACCTTGTCACTGGCAATAAAACCGGGCACAAGTGAAATCCGTGGCAATTCACGAAAAGTCTCTTTGATAAGACTTGTTGTCAAATCACTATCGGGCGTATGTTTGACAAACTTCTTTTCTGTCTTTATAAACTTGCGGGAATCAAACCACCGTGCACCATCTATCAACTCTGCTACAATCAATGAAGATAGTCGCTCACCATAGCTGACAACGGCATCGGAGGTTTTAGTAGATAAATCTTTAATCAGGAATATACCCTCCAGAATATCTTTCAATTCATGAAGAAGACCGTCAATACGGATTTTTAATGCTGATTTTCCTTTACCTTCAGAAATGATCTCATCAATCAGACTCATATGCCTGATTACAATCTCCTGGTATTCTTGTTCATAACCGGAGTCACCTCTTGAAGCCATCTTTGAAGTGTTAATCAGTTTATCGGTAATACCGTTTAAAGCGGAAACGACAACGATTACCGGCTCTTGGGCCGACTCTACAATCTCTTTTACATTTAAAAGACTTTTCGCGGAACCTACGGATGTCCCGCCAAATTTCATTACTTTCATGAAAATATCGAATTTGTACCCTGCCCGCGCTATCGGACAGTAGGGTTATTAAAGAATAATAAAATTAATATTGAAAATGCCTAATTAAACATAGGCGTGAATCACATAGAAACACAAGACTATCTCTCAACCCCTAGGGGTGGCGGTTGCGGTGCACATATAAGTAAATGTATGCGGATAGTTGATTAGCATAGCGATAATTTCTACTTTTTTTGTTTTAATTGAGGCAAAAATAACAATAAAAATAATCATTCTATCATATTTATCGTTTTTTTTATGACAAACACGTAAAAAGATTAAAAAAACAAGACTCAAAACAGGAAAACAGTAAAATAAAAAGGACCTATTTATAAAGGAAAAACACATAAAAACAACTATCTTTGCAAAAAGAACAAGAGGATGGCTAAAGAAAAATCTGTTTATGTTTGCAGCAACTGCGGTCAAGAATCTCTGAAATGGGTAGGGAAATGTCCGTCGTGTGGTGAATGGAACACTTTTGTGGAACAGATTATCCGAAAAGAACCGACAACTAAACGTTCCACTTCTGGTATTGAAACAGCCAAGCCAAAACCTATAACGCTCAGCGAAATTGACGCGACCGACGAACCACGCATCCCTATGCATGATGAAGAATTGAACAGGGTGCTTGGCGGCGGACTCGTTCCGGGGTCGTTAGTTCTGCTTGGCGGTGAGCCCGGCATCGGAAAATCGACTCTTGTGATGCAAACCGTATTGCAAATGACGGAAAAGCGTGTCTTATACATCTCTGGTGAAGAGAGTGCAAGACAACTCAAATTGCGCGCCGACCGTCTCTCAAAAAATTCAAGTGATTGTCTTATCTTATGCGAAACATCTCTGGAACAGATTTTTGTACATATCAAGAACACTCATCCCGATTTGGTCATTATCGATTCCATCCAAACTATTTATACGGAAAACGTCGATTCTACCCCGGGTAGTATCAGCCAGATCCGCGAATGTGCGGCTTCCATTCTCCGTTTTGCAAAAGAAACACAAACCTCGGTCATCCTCATCGGACATATCAATAAAGAAGGAACGATAGCCGGGCCGAAGGTTTTGGAACATATTGTCGATACCGTTCTTCAATTTGAAGGCGACCAACATTATATGTACCGCATCCTGCGAAGTATAAAAAACCGGTTTGGAAGCACTTCGGAACTGGGTATTTATGAGATGAGACAAGATGGATTACGTCAAGTGACCAACCCTTCGGAACTGCTGCTTAGTCAGGACCACGAGGGAATGAGCGGTGTTGCTATTGCTTCGGCCATCGAAGGTGTCCGCCCGTTTCTGATTGAAACACAAGCACTGGTCAGCTCCGCTGTTTATGGAAATCCACAACGTTCGGCCACCGGTTTCGACATCAGAAGGATGAACATGCTGTTGGCCGTACTCGAAAAACGGGTTGGCTTCAAACTGGCACAAAAGGATGTTTTTTTAAATATAGCTGGAGGATTGAAAGTGAACGATACGGCTATTGACTTGTCCGTTATTAGTGCCATTCTTTCTTCAAATATGGATGTAGCAATAGAATCAGGCATCTGCATGGCCGGTGAAATCGGACTATCGGGTGAAATTCGTCCCGTAAGCAGGATTGAACAACGCATCAGCGAAGCAGAAAAGCTGGGATTCAAACAGTTTCTGTTGCCCAAATATAATTTGCAAGGACTGGAAAAGAAGAAATTAAATATAGAATTAGTACCTGTCAGAAAAGTGGAAGAAGCTTTTAGAGCTCTCTTCGGGTGATTTTCATTTATTAAACGTGATTAAAAAAGTATTATGATACAAGAATACCAACTCCGGGTTTTACCCGAAATAGCAGCTGACGAACAGCAATTAAAAACATATCTTTCTCAGGAAAAAGGATTGAACCTGGAAGAAATTACAGCAACCCGCATATTGAAAAGAAGTATTGATGCTCGACAACGAACGATCTTTGTTAATCTGAAAGTTCGCGCTTATGTCAACGAAAAACCTACGGATGAGGAGTTTCAACAGACTATATATAACAATGTGGAAGGGAAACCGCAAGTTATCGTTGTTGGAGCCGGTCCCGGCGGACTGTTTGCAGCCTTGCATCTTATCGAATTGGGCCTGCGCCCGATTATCGTGGAACGAGGGAAAGATGTTCACGAGCGAAAGAAAGATATAGCACTGATTAGTAAGACACAAACGGTGAATCCCGAATCAAACTACTGTTTCGGCGAAGGTGGTGCCGGTGCTTACTCTGACGGCAAACTTTATACACGTAGCAAGAAACATGGCAATGTGGAGAAAATACTAAATATCTTCTGCCAACATGGTGCATCAACAGCTATCATGGCAGATGCACATCCGCATATCGGAACAGACAAACTGCCACAAGTGATAGAGAATATGCGACATACGATTATCGGTTGTGGTGGCGAGGTACATTTTGAAACCCGCATGACATCACTTATTATCGAAAAGGATGAGATAAAAGGTATAGAAACAGATAAGAACGAAACATTTCTAGGTCCGGTTATTTTAGCCACCGGACATTCAGCCCGCGATGTATATCGCTGGTTGGCAGCCAATCATATTGCTATCGAAGCCAAGGGTACCGCTGTTGGTGTCCGGATGGAACATCCTTCTCAAACCATTGATCGCATACAATATCACAATAAA
>Ga0172377_10002523_pt1 | contig 18690 bp, 33 predicted proteins | sample Pumphouse3metaG_FD_119749 | JGI IMG/M metagenome (GOLD analysis project Ga0172377, IMG submission 119749) | Leachate microbial communities from a municipal landfill in Southern Ontario, Canada - Pumphouse #3 metaG | ecosystem: Engineered > Solid waste > Landfill > Unclassified | place: Canada...
CTGAAACACACCTTTGTTTCTCCAATATTGCTGAACGGCATAGTCCATCCAGCAGGAGACTTTTCTCCATATCCAGTGACAAGGCATTTGTTCAGGACGTTTACCAGAGAGTCGATCGTCCCACTTAATACCGGCGCATTGCCATCTGTGCTTTTGTAAATTGTAGGTGCTGCCATTATTCTGTATCCCCTTAAATCTGAATGGTGGACTGGCCTTTTGACGATGATCCCTGTAAAGTAGTATACTCAGTCATGAATATACTATTTATATTAATTATCATATCTTTGTATATATACATAATACCCCAATCCCTATATTAAAAAGTTTTATCTTGTAATTTTTCAGCCAATTCTAATATTTCTCCACGATATGCATGTTTTAGATCTACGTAAGCAAGAGACTTGTGTGGCAATACACGTAGAAGCTTCAATAGTCCTGAATTAGAAGGCTTAATAGTGTAACTTTGTACAAGATCTCCAGTCATAATAATTTTAGCTTCTTTTGTTGCCCGGCTGAGAGCCATAGAAAGAAGGTCTATAGTACAAAGCTGAACTTCATCAAGTAATAAATAATCATCAAGAAGACTTAGTCCCTGTAAACTATTTATATCAATCAATTCAAAGTATTTTTTAAATAACTCTGACTTAACATAATCAAAAGTTTTATTATCTTTTTCTTGGTTCTTAGTATTACCAAATAAGAAATATAATGAGCTTAAGAAGCCCATTGCCCAAGAATTTAACTTATCAAAAGTGCTTCCGGGTAAAAAACCAATATCATATTTTCTATCTATACCAACAGGAGGTCTACTAATAAATGTTTTGCGAGAATTATTAGCTAAAGCATAAGCCGTACTTATTAAGCTTTTACCTGATCCCCATTTACCTGTAATCAGAACGTTATCAGCATTTTTTAATGCGTAAAAAGCACATACTTGATATTCATCTTTAGCTTTTAGTTTGAACGCTTCACAATCAATAACTCTATATCTAGGTATATTATCAATTCTATCAAAAGAATAAGTTACTGGGTTATTAGCATATGTTGCTACCGATTTATCACCATCCATTACAAACATAAAAAACCAACTATCTTTAATAACATTTTTTTCTTCTATTAATACCTCTAGTAAACTATCATACTCATGACCTGTGTATTTTTGTAAAAAAGAAAATCTATCGTTTAGTTCATACTCATTATAATAAATATAGGGGTTAAATATACCATTGGCTACGTTTCCATATAACTTAGCTTTAACACCTTTACTTTCGGCGATCAATGTCATAGACATATCTTTAGTAGCTACTATTGCATCTGCTTCTGCTGCCGCGGCAATAATTAATTCATCATTATTAGACAAATCATTAGTATTTACCACAAATTCTATACTTTCAGGATATAGTTTTTTAAATTCTATAATAGCATTAATAGCTGCTCTAGCTGAATAAGATAAATCAGGATTAAACTTATGTTTATCTAATTCTTTTAAAACTACTATCGATACGACAATCTTTTCATAATCTTTCTTTAATTTAAAAATTATTTTAGGATCATCTAAAAGTAAGTTAGTGTCTACAAGTATTTTTGACATCGTGCCTCCAAAATAAAAAAAGCCCTTTACACATAATGTGCTAGGGCTTTATATTATCGTCAGTTATGGGTTTGTAAAACCATATATATAGCCAAATTAGTAAAAAAGTTACCAAGGTAGATGTACTCAGCAAGTACAATTTTTTAACTAGAGCAAATATAGGCTCTATATCTGGTATTTTAAAAGTTTCACAACTATTTATAAAAGTCTTATAAAGTGAAGATTCTATTTTACCTAAATCATAGAACACTATAGAACCGAATAATATCATAGCCAAAAAAATAAAAGAAACTAAATAACCTAACGGTTTATATAGTCCCTGTTTAATCAATACTTCTTTATCAGAATACAGTTTACTTATTACGGTAAATCCGCAAACAGAAGAAGAAAGCCACCAAGCCATACCTGCACTCCAAGCTATGGTAGCCATACTAAAACAATTATTTATAAATGATGTCAAAACTACTTCTTCGATTCTTGGTCACCATAATTATTTAATATTAAATTAGTGATTCTAGTTAACTTATCATCCAACGTATCATCTAAGACTTCTAATTTATTCTTCAATGAATCAATTCTAACGGATAAATTATCAATATCACTTTGTTGTTGTTGATCTTTCTCTGAGTATTTCTTGAACATATCTAAAGAGTTGGTCTGTATTACTTGTAATACTCTAATTCTAGAATCCATGTGAAAATACAAACCTGTCATAGCCAGCATATACATGCAGAACAGATAAACGACAACTTTATCTACTGTGAAGTCTGTCTTCAACATGATATAGCACCTTCCTTTTAATTAGAATTGATCTTAATTACCTCCTATATTTGTGTATTATACTAAATACAGGTTAAATTATTAATTAAAATTTAAGGGTCTTTCAGTGTACTCTATAATAACAACATTATTATAATCTAGAGCGGCAACACTTACTACCCCATCTTCAAATAAGACCCTGCTTATATTACCACATAAACACCCTGAGTCATTACTACATTTACTAATAATCTCTTCACATATACTGCATTTTATATCACTCATCTATACCACTCAATAAAGCTAAAGTTAAAAGCTCCTTTATCATACCTACTTCTTTTTTAAAATAATCCATGTTTTCAGAACTAGCTATAAATGATCCTACGGCCAAGTCATTCATCGATGTATATTGAGAAGTTAAAGCATCTAACTCCATTTCCTTCTGTACCAATAGATTGTTTTCCCACTGGTTCATAAAATCTTCTAAAAATTTTTCTTTTTTAGGGTGACAAGCTATATATTCTTTAAACATATACAAAACTACACTTTCTAAAAAATCAGTAGTAATCTGTTTGGATGTATTAGTAAGTTTAGATAATTCATACATCATTTTTGCTTCATCTTCTTTACTTTTTAACATAATTCACCTTGGTATCTAATTATTAAATCTTTCCATAACTTCAAATTATTTATATCGCGCTCAATACCAAAAGGAGCATTATTTTTCATAACTTTCCAATATTCTGTATTGAACATATATATAAAAAAATAATTGGTATGCTTAACACTAATTATATTTCTATTAATATTATCTAAAATATAATCATCTACCAAACATACCATATGTGCCTCACCATTAGCTAAACAATAAACTATATTTGAATCTATTTTATTTTCTTTTAGTTTAAAAAATTTAGCTATAGCAAAATCTTCACAATCACCGTATTTATTTTTTTCAAATTCAAGCGGCGTCTGCCAATAATCTTTTTTATCAAAAGCTACTGTATCAGAAACATAATTAAAACTGTTGTAATAGTTATTTATTTTACTTAACTCACTTAACATAAGTAGTGTTGGAGGAAAGTACAAAAGACTGCTTATCACTAACAGACTTAACTACATTATCACAAAAAATAGATCTGGGGTTATTATTTAATTTATTAAACTCTACTATATCACTGGTAATGGTAATATTCATAACTACTGGATCTTTACCAACAATCTTCTTAATTAGTAAAACTCTATATTCTAAATATTTACTAATAACAAAATTCTTAAAGTACTCTAAATATGCATCCATTTTAAAACCTCCTATTGAAAAATTATAAATATAGTCTAGACTTATCAATACTTTTAATATACTTCAATTCGTTATATGATAAAAAATCATATGTAACTTCTAATACACTACTAATTGAAATATTCCTATTATTATTGATAAAAGCCCTAAGTTCAGAATCTAAAATAAACCATTCACCTTTTTTACGAAGGTGACTAAAATACTTATGAATAATTTGTTCTAAATATATTCCTCCTGGGATAGTTTTTATTAACTTTAGTTCTGAAGAAGAACCGGTTTGTAATGTTTTTAAACGTAATTTAGGATTGTTACTTTTACCAATTTTTACTAAACCGGTCTTTAAGTCTTGTATAAAGTAGATTTTATTTTTATTACTCATGTTGTACTCCAAATTTAATTTATTAGTAATAATAACATATATAACTTATAAAGTCAAAAACTATTTAATAACTAATAAACGTTGAGCTACTCAATCATACCACCGAGGGAGGTAAAGGATAGAGTATCGGACCCAGGTAACAGCTAAATACTACTAACTGTTACTTGGGCAAGATAATTAAAAAGAAATTCACACCACGTCGGTCGGTTTTAAGTTTCGATTTTTGAAGGATTGTAACGCACCCAGGTCTACCTTTACTGCGTAAACGAAAAAATCTTATCTATACCTCTTCGTTAAAATCCCCATCTTGGATGTATTAACATCAAGCACGGTCAGGCTCACGCCTAATCTGGGAGGAAACTATTATTTGAATTCAGATGCCCGCTCCACGGCATACCCACCTAATTAAAAAATTAGTGTACCTATAAAGGGCTTTTCAACGCATATAGGATTTATATATTTAAGATAAGTTATTAAAAAATTTTTATTACGATTAATATTACCTTATAAAAGCTAAAAATGCAATACTTAATTTTCTTTTTTAATATAAAAATTAAGGTTCCTATAATTAACATAGGGTTAGTTTATTATATTTAAAACTAGAACGTCCCAACGCTGAATAAGCCCATACGTTAACCACCAACCATCACTTGCCACTAATTAATTTATAAAGAGTAGCAATCTTATTTAAAAAACCACCAAGCACTTACACACACAAGGAGTAGGGTAAGTACCAATAGTTTTGGTACTCCTATAGTCCTATACTATTATTACTACTATAAAAATTGGTCGAATAAAAAACAAACCGCTGTTTCAAAGAACACCTAAAAACTCGCGGGGTACGGTGCCTTTGTTGGTAGTATAATAGTAGTAATATATTTATAAACAAAAACAAGGAGGATAAAACACACAAATTTCTCTGAGTAATGGATATAGTAGTACTATATTATTACTAATATATATTTAGTACTATTATATATATTATTATTACTAATATACTCTATAGTAGTTATGTGAACAAGCATAGCATAAAAAAAAATAATTAATGAGTAGATTGGTACTATGGGATGGTACTATGTGGGGTGGTACTGTGTGGGGGTGGTACTAATATTATTACTACTGACATATTGTGGTGTTAGCATGAGGTTGGTACTATGGGAAGGTTGGTACTATGGAGTGGTTGGTACTATTGGGTGGTACTATGTGTGGGTGGTACTATGGGAAGGTTGGTACTAATAGTATTACTACTATTCCCCGAGGAGGTGATGGTCGGAACCTTTTAAAATACGAAAATTTATAGTGTGAGGCACCCTTTATATAGATAGATGTATATTTGTTTTCCTATTTTTTATAGGGGGTAGTAACCTATATACCCTTATAGTGGTATTTCTCTGTGAGATATACAAAGTGGTAAATAAGTTACCAAATTGGTAGCTTGGTACCACAAAAATACACTTGGGGGTCTTTGGACCCCCTCCCCCCCATTCATTTCCAAGGAGAACACTCATGTACAAAACAATAGCGCTTAAACCTGCTGACGGGAGCAACAGAGTAGAGATTGAGTCTGTCGACATGAAGTCGGCAGACGGGAGAGTGAATATTCAGTGGTCCGGGCATAAGTGCTATCTGGTAACGCAGAAGGGCGTTTACCGGATGGACATCTCCAAGAGTGGAGAGGTTTACTGGGCCAGAATAGGGCCCTGGCTAGTCTTTTATAACGGGATCGAACTGAGTTGGCGAGAAGCGCCCCCCTACCAAAGGGGGTGTGCGGTTCAGTACTAGCCTTACGATACCACTGCCCAGAAAACCGGGTAGTGGTATCGTTTTTTTTGAGGTAACAATTGCCCGGTACGTTACGGGCTTAATTCGACCCAATGGAGGATACCATGGGTGAGGTCGTATTGCGGGAAACCGCTAAAGGCGTTTACGAGAACGCCTCGGTTAGAGCATTGGTCCACGGCGAGTTCGTGGACCTCTTCACCGTCAAGGGGGGTTTCAACACATTGCACATCGACGTGTTGAAGTCTGGGTTCCCGTCAAAATCCACATTCTACAAAGGTAGGGTGTGGAACGAAGCTGGGCAGTCATTTGATGCTCAGCTGGAAGTAATGAAGACCGTGGCGGTTCTTAGTTGGAAGTAACTGCCGCGGTCTCAACGATGCCGCTACCCAGATCCCTTGGGTAGTGGTATCGTTTTTTTGAGGTAAGGCCCAGCTCAGAATAACCTGAGTGGTTGGGAGATACACTGCCTTATGCGGTAAGTCCGCGCACTTCATCGCCCTATTGGGCACAGGAGATCATCATGGCAAAGTCTACCCTTATCGGCTACGTAGTAGAAGATTCCAACAACCTCCGCCCTGCCAAGACGCAGGAGGCGGATCAGGTTGTTTATTTCTCCGGACCCAACCCCAAGGGGGACTGTCCGGAGTACTTCCGCCTGGAGAAGGCGGGAGAGAAGTACCGCCTTAAGACCCCCAAGGGGGAGTACTTGATGACAAAAATGTCGTCAAGTAATAGGTGGACTACAGAGGTGGGAGGTATTCGCATATACCTTTCGCCTAAGAAGATCGTAGCTCATCTGTCGTGGTGAGCCGCTCTTCCGATACCGCTACCCAGATCCCTTGGGTAGTGGTATCGTTTTTTTGAGGTAATAACACCTCATAAACCCAACACCGGGAGGTTATCATGGACCCCATCACCATCTTCATTACCATAGCCATCGAGATTGCCCTTTTTTGGAAGGGCAAAGTTCATGGCTTGTTTTAGTCTCACCAATACCACTACACGGAGAAATCCCTGTAGTGGTATTATTTTTTTGAAGGAGACAACACCCTGTTGGCTCCACATCTCACAGCTCATATTGAGCAAGGAGAAACTACCATGGTACTGTTATCACCTATTCACCCAGCATTACCAGTTATTGTCCCGGATGTACATCCACAAGATGTATGTGAAATGTTGGATGTAATATTTCCGGATATTAATTGGAAATGTGTTTCTTTCGATGATACAGATGATGATTTTATGTTAGCCGAATCATACTCTGAAGATGGTGCTGTATGTGTAGAAATACGCACAGGGCAACCTTTTGTTTTAAGATCCCTTCGTGCACACGAAGCGATACGTTGGTAACACTGATACCACTGCCCTTTTGGGTAGTGGTATTGTTTTTTTGAGACAATATCGTCTCGCAAATTCATCGCTCTTTTGAGCAAGGAGTTGGTCATGAAAAAGTCTAAATTTGAAGAATCCCCTGTAGGCGGAGCCGTTGTGTTTGTAATTTGGTGCGCCATGATATTGGCGCCCTTCATTCTGCTGTAGTTGCCAGATACCACTGCCCAGATCCTTGGGTAGTGGTATCGTTTTTTTGAGGCAATAACGCCTTACAAATTCATCGCCCTACGGGCAAAGGAGCTACGTTATGAAGAAGTCTGATATGTTGGCAAAGGCTCGTGCTGAGTTTCCGTTCTTTGAGTGGGCATTCGTTGCTGGCACCAACAGAGTTGAATCGCTGTTGGTGCCAGTACAGGACCCGGAGGACGCATTGGAGTGTGAACTCTGGTACCCAGGTATCTGGGAGTGCCAGTTTGACCCCAACGGAGAAATCATCTCTGTAGGTATCTGTAAGATACTGAAGAAGATGGCTTTCAACACTAAGGAAGAGTGTGAGATGGCGATCCAAAGAATGCCTTTTTAGGCAGCCGCTTGCAGTCTCACCTGTTCACCAAACATCACTCTCCACGGCTATCACCAGTCGCCCCTCACTCCGAGGCAAGGCTGGTGGTAGCCTAATTACTACGGTACCCTGCAGCCATACCACACGTTTCTACCTGTTTATTTTGGCATCGTGGTAGGTCAGCATAGCGTGTATCCAAACTACTGCTAGTTAAGCCACGTCGTACCTTCTTACTAGTGGTATTGTCTCATTGAGGTAAAACTCCGCTCTCTAAATCCGAGCGTTATCGGGTGACGACCTTTTCCTAGGTGGAAGGTAACTCGTACAAAACGAGGTTTGGACCACCGCAAATGGCACATCACAGCTGGTACATCCAGCAAGGAGCTTGCCATGACCGACCGCTTTTTCACCAACGAGGATATGGGATTCAACTTCGGTCCCCGTCCCTCCGGTCGTTTGACCGCCGAGGACATCGGTCGATTCTTCGACGAGATCACCGCCCCTCCCGAGGAGGCAATCATACTAACAATGAAGCAGGCCCATAAGGTCTGCCCGACCGGAGGGTGTTGGAACCCTCCCAGGGAAGGGCTTCCGACCCTGGTTGAGGCGGAGGAAATTCTCCACATCGCCCGCATACAGCGGGTGTGGTGGAACACGGCTCGGGGGCTCCGTCTGCCTCTGGGTCGTACCCTGGCCGATGCCTTTGAGGACCGGCCTGGATATTCACAGGGCTACTGGGGAAATGTCCCTGTGCCCGTCGGAACCGCTCCCCACGCCCTGCAGGACTGGGCGTGGAAGGTGTGGAGGAGGGCTTCGGTCATCCTCCAACCGTATCGGTGGAGCCCGTCATGGGAGGCTTTGGAGGCGGCAATCGTCTCCCATGGCCTCCGCCGGGTGGGGAGGGTGGCGGTGCAGGTTGCCGCCGCTTCTCTCCCGAAATCGGTGGGAGGTGGCTTGTTCAGCGCCTCTCGCCGGGGCAGTAACGCGGCTTCAAGACTGCCCGGGCTGAAGGTTGCTCGGGGAGTTTTGATTGACGCTAGGGGGTGGAAGGATCGCCCCCGTTCTAAAAAGGAGGGCGGTGTGGTATTCCACGCCGCTCTCGAAAGTGGCGGTGTAGGGTCTGTCACTGAAGCACTGTCCGAAGTTAGGACAGTGCTTAGTGAAGATATGAAAGGGGGATCGTCCTACCCCATTCACGGCGGCCCAATTTTCAAAGTAGGCCCGGTTGAGGTTCGCCGGGTCTACATTTCATCGGGGTACGTTGGGTACCCCGTCCCCGTCAGCAGTGACTTGCCCCACGGAGGGGCGGTCGTTGCCATGTTTATTAATGGCCGACGCGTGGCCGAGGGAGACCTATGGACCACGCGCCACAACCTCCGACAGGAGGTACGACGGGTCATCAGGCAGTATCGCCGGGCGGTAGCTCAGTGATCGCCTGCACCCACTGCCACGCCGACATCCCCGCGTCGGCTGGCAGGGTGGGGTTCCTTGACGGGGAAAACCTCTGCCTTGAATGCCACAGGGCAGAGATTGCGACGCTCCTCAGAGGTGCAGACCTCGACCGTGAGGAGACGGGGAAACTCCGTAGGCGTATCGAGGACGTCCTACGGAAAAACCCAGGGGTACTGCTGCAGGTAGCAGTACTCCTGGCGGCAGACGGGTTCGTCAACATCGACGATCTCGTCTAACAAATACCGGGCGCGGGTCACCACCGCGTCCGGTATCTTCAAAAATACCAACCCTGCAGCCAGACCTACGCCACTCTACTTGTTTATTGTGGCGTTGTACTAAGTTCGAGGTGGCCCCGCATTAGCGCACCTCTGAGCTAGGCTAGGATAGCTCATCATAAACATACTTTTGAGCTAGACCAGTAGTGGTAAGTATTTTCGAAGGTATAGCAGTTTTGCCCCGACTAGAGGGGATTTCAGACCCACAGGAGGTCGAAATGGGTATATTTACCCGCAGTACGTATAGGCCATTAATCTCTCCGACAACCCCCACAATCAGTCACCCTGGCCCATCCATCGACGCTTTTTCACTCTAATGGACCGGCCTTACTTTTCATATCCTGAAATTTTTTCCAAAGGAGTATACCATGACAAACGACATTATGCAGGAAGAACTCAACAACTCGATTGTCCAAACTGTGGCAGAAAATACCGACATAACTTTCGCCAAAGTATTTGTAAAAGCATGTTGTTCTACCATGATACTTCCGGCAAAAGAACAAATGGAAAACTGCAGAAAACTTTACGCAAAATTAACGCAAAAATAACCTGGGGATAACCCCAACAACACCAACGCTCATTTGAGCAAAGGAGACTGCTATGCTTTATTATGTAGACACCAACGGATGTGTTAACATGTTTTCTAACTCCAAGCAGGAAGCAATCGCCAGAAAAAGGGCAATTCCTCAACCTTCGAAAAGAGAAAAATACGTAGTTTCTCTTGAAGAGGCCAAAAGAATCATAGACGAGTGGATAAAAGAACACTCGTAAATCATTCTTCCCACAATACCACTATCCAAAACATCGGGTAGTGGTATTGTTTTTTTGAGGTAATAATACCTTATAAAAACCAACGCTTATTAGCAAAGGAGACTCTATGTTTTACACCGGTGTAGGATCACGCAAAACTCCCAAAGACGTGTTAGAACTGATGGTAAAGATCGCCATCAAAGCGGCACAAAACGGATACACACTACGTTCTGGAGGAGCAGAAGGTGCTGATAAGGCCTTTGAACATGGGTGCGACATGGTAAAAGGCCCCAAAGAAATCTATTACGCCAACCAAGCCACCGCAGAGGCCATGGCAATGGCAGCTTTATACCACCCAGCTTGGAGCTCCTGTAGCCCATATGCAAAAAAGCTACATGGGAGGAACGCGTTTCAGGTTCTTGGCATCAACCTGGACAAGCCCTCAAACAATTTCATATGTTGGACTCCAGACGGTTGCCTTCACCACTACGAGCGTTCTAGAATAACAGGCGGCACAGGCACCGCTATCTCCATTGCAGATAACTACCATATAAACATCTGCAACTTGGCAAACTACACACACAGAGACCTGATGGAGGCTTGGGTTGGTTAAAGACAGTACCACTACTCAAAACACCGAGTAGTGGTATTGTTTTTTTGAGGTAATGGTACCTCAAAACCCAACGCTAACGCAAAGGAGAACTCCATGATCGAAAAACCCAGCAAAAAAACTGTAAAGAAGCACATGAAGCGCCTCGTTTTCTATTGGCGTAAAGCCAACAATTTGGCGTGGAGCACCGTGGGCCGGCCCGGCCCCGTATTCACAAACACAACCCCCGGCCCAGACAAAGACAGGGCATGGGAGGAATTCAACATCGACCTAGTCGCCGACCGTGAGGCGGCTGGAACGCTGTATCGGGTAGCACTTGATTTAGCTCCCGAATGGCTCAAAAATGACAAAGCACTTGTAGATAAGTGCTTTGACAGAGCATTTAAGGGCTTCGTAGGTCCTGGTATCCACTAGGAGAAGTAATTTATTCACGGTGAATAAGGAGGTAGTATGATGTTTAAAATTGGGGATACAGGAACATACATACTGGAGAAACGCAACTATTATGTTCCAAAGTATGTGTGCGATGTGCCCATGGAAGCGGCAGTTGAATGGGTGCGTTGTTCTGATCGAGCACATCATCGTTTTTCTGACAATCGCGTACTCCCGCAGATTGCAAATGGCAGGGTGTGCAATTGGCTCAATAAGCGGTTCTACGTGGTTGATGAAAGGGTCGTCGATGGTGATTTAGTGGCCCTATACAATTACGATGGAGTATATAAACTCTACACTATATTCAATAAGATATAGGAGGGCCGCATGCAAGACCGCCATGGGGAACGCTGGTCCAGCGAGGACCAGTGGAAACTTATTCATGGTGAATAAATCGATACCACTACTCAAAACACCGAGTAGTGGTATCGTTTTTTTGAGATAATAATATCTAACAATTCCATCGTCTTTAGACAAAGGAGTAGTCATGAACAAAACAGATCTGCTTAACGCCATCTTCGAGATAGGACAAGACATCGAAAACTTCAACCTCAAACATGAGCAATTCCCAACTGAAGAAGAAATATTACAGCAGTACAAAATCAAACTACCCTACGGAGAAGACGTATTAAAAGGCTGGATATCAGCCAAAAAAGCAACCAAAGCAGAATACTACTGGGGATGTTATATCTCCCCTACCGTAGATACAAACTACTGGTTCAAACGCCTTAAAGGAATCATCTCTGATTTAGAAGGAGATGGATTCTTTAAAAACGAGCCTATAACCTCAAATTACTAAAGGAACTAAAATGGTAACCTGTTCTTTGTGCAAACAGCAACACGTAGCTTATATTACCATCGGAAAACTCAACATCTGCAGCAGTTGTGCAAAAGAAGAAGGTATTCATTCGGAAGACCTTCGCACCTGTACAAACTGCTTATGTATTACGTCAAAGTTTCACGGCTGCGAAGAAGAAAACGGATTCATCTGCAGCACATGCTTACAAGAAGAGCATGAATATGCTGTAGAAGAATTCATCAACGATCCTAAGCATAAAGGAGTACCTATCGAAGAACTATTTACCGAAGCAAAGAGGACGTTCATTATCAAAGCTTTAACCACTATCTCCTGCATCCTAGGAGTACTAATCCACATACTTAAGACAAAATAACATGAACAAGTTAATTAAACTCCTCGGGTCGATCGAAACGTCCATCGGGAATCTCAAGAAAAAACTCAAAGAAAAGGAGGATCTTAAAACAAATCTAGACTTTGCAATAAACGCGTTGAAGCTAATCGCGCACACCTCTTGTCCAGACCATCCTGAATGCACTAATGCAAAACTCCTTCAAAATATTGCAAAAGATGCATTAAACAAACTCATCTAAAAACGTCAACTTGTTCTAGGAGCAGAACCTATGAAAAAGAACACCATGAAGCTGCTTACTTCTGCAGCAAACACTATCAAACCACACATACACAGTATCAAAACAGCAACCTCTCCTGAAGAAGCTAGTATCATCCTGAATAACACTCTCCGCATAACTTTGACCCCGGCCGAAATTGACGGATTCAAAGAAACTAATGATACTCTTCTATTCCTTATCCGAGGACTAGGAATAAGGATAGGATTAACCGTAAAAAACATCGATTGGTGGTATTACAATCGTTACCTTAAAGAGGAGGTAGATAAATGAAAAAACCTTCTCGACACTGCAAAACATGGACAAAAAACGAATTGTGGGAATTAGCAACACTTGCCCAAGACAAAAGAAAGTCCTGGGCACAAATAGCAGGTAAAATGAAACGTACAAAATCAGCCTGCATTGCTAGATTCGACATGATTCGAACAGCCTTTCTTATGTACGACCCCCGCTTCTACAACGCAGAGTCCATTATGGACATCATACTTAGAAATAAGGAGACTAAATAATGGTTACGTACAACAAAGAAATAGGGGGATCCCATAAATCAGCGGCCGTCTATGTAGAAACAGTAATACATGACGATATGTATATTGAACAGTGGGATTGCCCTCACTGCGGAGCTATAAAGTCTGTCTACAAAACAGAACTATTAAATCATACAAGATGTACGGTATGCTTTAAACGCTCCAACCAAAATTTCATCGAAAAACACCAGTAAAAACAATATCACTGCTCAAAACAATAAGGAGAAAAAAGCATGAAGAACGAAATCAATATCAACACCACCAAGGGAAACCAGAATATCAATCTGGAAGACTATGATATGGTAACTATTCAGTTCATCAAGCAGCACCGAACCTTGAATATTTACCTCTCAAAAACAAACATCCCACAGCCAAAACCTGAGTCAACACCTACACCAGCATCTGAACCAACACCTACTCCTGCACCAACATCTACTCTGGCATCTGAACCAACGCCAACTCCTGCACCAACATCTGCTCTGGCACCTACTCTAACACCAGTACGTAACACATCAAGACCACTAAATGTGTTGAATAATATAGCGATTGGTCAATTACTAATACTTTATGATGCATACATTAACAAACACATACCTTTAAAGATGATTGGAAATAGTATCCGTGTAAGCAGCACAACCGTCAAAAAATGGTTTGATACTATAACAAAATTCGCAAATAACTTCCCGAATACCCAAGGACACCCAAAACTACAAATGGTTGGAGACATGTACGCAAAACGATCAAAATAACCTCTAATACCTACAATAATACCACTGCTCAGAATATCGAGTAGTGGTATTATTTTTTTGAAGATAATTTCGTCTTCATAATCCAACGTCATATGACAAAGGAGAGACTAAATGGCAACAACAATACTCATAACCAAGATGTTCGCAGTACTAGACAAAAACGGTTTTTCTACAGGAAAAACAGAACTCCTCGTAGATTATGCACTTGATGAAGAAACCTTAAAACCAGTCGTAGTACCTTGCGTACACCCTTCAGAACTTGGAGGAATATTCGATGTCGAGTTAGGGGAATGGCGCCTACATGACTAAACCGTTTACTACCCCTAAAAGACAAAAGACTAGTGATATTTTTTTGTGAATAGGTTAAGGCCCAGCTGATATTGTATCAGTGGTTGGGAGCGACACTGACCATACCCCACTATTTTAGGAGGACTCCGTGCAAAAACGAAAGCCGCACTGGAGAACATTCAGACACCCGCGCTATACAAAAATGCGAGGGAAGTCAATTTACATTCGGTGCACTTCCGTAACAGAAGAACGGAACCCGAATCCCACAGCAGTACAATCCCAACGCCATCCGGCACAGGAGCAACCCATGTTGAACAAAGTTATGTTGATTGGTAACCTTGGTGCAGACCCCGAAGTACGTTTCACTTCAAACGGTACAACCGTTGCCATCTTTCGTGTTGCAACCACTGAAAAGTGGACCAGCAAGAGTGGTGAAGCACAACAGCAAACGGAGTGGCACAATATCGTTGCCTGGCGGCGTCTGGCAGAGATCTGCGGTGAATACCTTACCAAAGGTTCACGGGTCTACATCGAGGGCAAACTGCAGACTCGTAAATGGCAGGATCAGAACGGTAATAACCGTTACACCACTGAAATCGTTGTAAAGGAGATGAAAATGCTCTCTCCGAGGCCAGAGAACATGCCGTGTGACAAAGAACATCAGTCGCACAAATCACCTTTACTTTCTCCGCCGCCGACCGAGCCGCAGACTGACACCGAGTACAACGAAGACATTCCGTTCTAAACAACATCTCACTACCACCAGCAGAAATGCTGGTGGTAGCTTACTTTTTACCAAGGAGCCCACTAATGTACGACGAATGTATGCAAACGCACAACAAAGGCAATGGCTGCAACATCATCGAAGAAATCAAGAACCTCTCAGAAGAAAAACAACGCAAACTCATACGGAGGGGAAGAGATGTGTTCAACAAAAACAAAGAGGTGCAGATGAAGATGGTAGCATATATGATAACGGGGGGCCTCATCCACAAAAACGACCTCTGTTAAACCTTAAACAATTCAATGGTACCACTGGTAGCAATACCAGTGGTATCAAAAAATTTTGCCAAAAGGCCTTACATGAAAATACTAACAATGCTATTAAAACAGATATTTTATAAATTTGGCAGCTTCGCTGCACTACTGAATAGCAACTACCCCTGCAGCGCTCCTCTAGGCTGTACTCTTCTTTTGACACCTTTGCAAAATGGAAAGCACTAAACAACATCGCAGTACACCAAACCCTACTTACCCATACTCACTTTCATATCCTAGCCCAGTAGTGGTATTTGTTCTTGAGGCTGGAACCAAACATTAATCTTTGAAGGAGACCGTTATGACTGTAGCAAAAACATTGGCCCTTGGACTGACAGTACTTTTCATTTCCTCAAATATTCTGGCAGATGAAATGTCAAACCAAATGATGATGTGTGAATTCGATGGTAAAGAAATACTCATTACTGCACCAATGCCCTTTGATTGGTCCGATGAAGAAAAAGAACGAGCATGTTTAGAAATCTGCAATTCTATGAAACTTGCAGGACCTGCTCGCATAATTAAACCGCCAACCCAAAAAGAAAAACTCAAAGAAATAGAAGCAACATGCGATACTGACTATAACTGTGAAGTACTTTGGGAAAAATACAAAACCTACAATATCAAAAGCATCTTCACTGCGCCAGATAATCGTCAACGCAACACAAAACACGACCCCAATGTATTGGAAATAACCTGCAACGACAGCGAAATAAAACGATATATCGCAACAGAAGCAGAGTTATCTACAGTATGTACATCTAACAGCAAACTCTTGACAGACATAGAAGAATTTGCAAAAGAATCAGGAGAAACAGATGAATTCACATTAAATTGGGAACAACTCGAATTTATGGTCGAAGCAAATATGACCAATATGAGTAGAACCCCAACCAACAATCCTCATAAAAATGCACCAACAGTAGAGGACTTAATAAGCTTCATGAAAAAACATCCTGAAGTCATTGTAGGGGGAATTTACAAAAACGAAGCTAAAGCAAAAGAAATCTGCAATAAAGCAAACAAACCCAATGACCAATGTTTCAAAGAAAACTATGGTATACACGTATCAAACATAATGGTACGCTTTGGTGACTCAGATGAAATACCACGCTGGTTTTCTGACTTTTGTAGCCTTAGCAATCTGGACGTTACCGAACATACTCGCGGCTTCTGGGAATGCACTTGGTAACACCCCAAACAAATACAACACCTTCGTCGCATCAAATAACCATGCAATACTTACTAGCAGTACTCCTAACCCTTCCCATACTCAACAACTATACAATTGGCACCGTTGATGGAAAACAAGTAAATATCCAAACTAATCCTTACGGGTATACTACAGGTACCATTGACGGAAAACAAGTGTACATTCAAACAACACCCCAACCAACAAACAAAAACCAAAAACCCTACATAAACCCATACGAAAAACCCCAAAACAACACCAACCGCAAATAACCAACTACAATACCACTGCCCTTTTGGGGGTAGTGGTATTGTTCTATGAAGCATATTCAACCTTGGAGATTCTATTATGTTTAACATAATTAAAAATATACTCATCAACGCTTGCATTATCACAATAGCGACTACTATAAATGAACCATTTCAAAACGAATACGAAATGGCAGAAATCGATAAAATAACCATCGAAAACCAACTAGACCATATCTCTATATACGGAGAACTCACAATAACCAAAAACAAAGAAGGGCTTAAAAAAGCCAAACTTCTACAAGAAAACCTCACCAATATCATAAAAGAACTCAACAATAATAAGGAAAACTAACATGCCACTAACCTTTTGGACAGCACAATACAGATATCCAGGACCAAACCGATTAGATATAACCGTAAAAGGTAATGACCCTTTCGGACGTTTATTTGCACCAACTTGGCAAATGTTAGACACGTACAAAGCAAACCCAAACACATGCCAAGCAGAGCAAATCTACATCAAAGATTATCACGAACTTATACTTAAAAATATAGAACATCTTAAACAACTCACCATGTTAAAAGAAGTAGTACTAGTATGCTTCTGCAAATATGGAAATTTTTGCCATAGAAACCTCCTTACTCATTATCTTATCAACCTAGATTCGACATACATGGGAGAAATACTTGATTTTTCACCTTGGCAAACAAAAATAGAAAGCTTCAAAAACCAATTCGATTGGTTATCAAACTTCTACCATTCACCTTTCTCATACCAAGGAATAGTATATACAACAAACGAGCATTTCTACCAAGCTTGGAAATTCCCAGCAGACGAAAGGGAAAGAATTGCAAAACTTCCATCCCCAGCAGACGCCAAAAAAGAAGGCAGAAAAGCAAAATTATGCTGGAATTGGGACACAATCAAAGTCGATATAATGAAAGCAGGACTTCAAGAAAAATTCAAAAATCCTGTATTAGCTAAAAAACTAATAGATACAGGAGATACTGAACTAATTGAAGGAAACTACTGGCATGATAACTTTTGGGGAAAATGTTCATGTGAAAAATGCAAGAACAAACCCAAAGCAAATACACTCGGCATACTATTAATGGATATTAGAAGCAAACTTCAAAAAGGAGAAACACCATAAAAACTTTCAACGATATGCTAACCGCAATCAAAAATAGCCATTTACGACTTACCTTATAGTGGTATTTTTCAATGAGTATAAACCAATAATAAAACCTGGAGGAATTAATGAAAGTATTCATTGACTCGGCTCACATTTTAGAAACCGGCATCGAGCATACAAGCCCACATCTACGCTGGTTAATTCGAAATGTGGCAATTGAACATTGTGGAAAAGATGCAATCGACATCATCACCTACCACAAGGACATACCCAACTCTCATTTAGGTGAAAGCATTGCTATAGTTAAAGGCATTGTAATTAACCTGAGTAAACATGTAGAAGAAGCCTTTGAAAGAATATGTGCAGAGGAACACATCAATACCTCCATACGAGCACATCTAATCCAAGAGCTCATCGACACTACAATCCACGAAGCACATCATCTAAAAGTTGCTACCGAAACTAACAACTTCGAAGATGATTGCCAAAACGAAGACGAAGCCAGAGCAATGGCCAAAAGAAAAGTCTGGTTATCAACAAAAAATCTCGATGCCGAAATTTTCACATTCGGACCAGTAATTGACGCCTTCCTTGAAGAAACCATTCAATGTTTCAAAGAAGACGTCGAAGAAAAACCCGAACTATGGAAAGAACTGCAAATCTACATGTGGGAGAATAAACTTGCCTACTACGACCCTGAAAAAGAAAAAGCATACGGAATACGAACACTATTCGAAGCTTTAGAACGAGGACTCAATGACAGCACCGCATCCTGGTTAAATGAGCCCATCAAATTCATTGGAGAAGCAAAAATAGGAGAGGCTACAGTAACACCAAACCAACCGACCATGCTGAAAACA
>Ga0172377_10002524_pt1 | contig 18685 bp, 12 predicted proteins | sample Pumphouse3metaG_FD_119749 | JGI IMG/M metagenome (GOLD analysis project Ga0172377, IMG submission 119749) | Leachate microbial communities from a municipal landfill in Southern Ontario, Canada - Pumphouse #3 metaG | ecosystem: Engineered > Solid waste > Landfill > Unclassified | place: Canada...
CACTGGCCAAAAACCAACCCATGGCACCGGTAACCTTGCCATAACACATCAGATAAAAGCCCAATGAAGATTCTTCAAGATCGGCCTCATTAGGATAAACACCTAACTCGAAAATACTTTCCGAACCGAACTGCTGACCCCATGAAGCAGTCCATTCATCCGGGGTATAAAGCTTATACACATGGCTATCGATAATCTCTTTAGCAGCAGTAAGTGCACCGTCGTAATCATCCATATACAACTTTACGCGTGCCTGCTCGGCAAGATTAGCATAATAATCGATATAACCGTCCTGCAACGTTTTATCCTCGGCAAGCAATATGGCACCGGCGGTCAAATCGCTCAATATCTGTGCATAAATCTCTGCAACAGAAGCACGTGAAAGCTGTGCACTGGCATCCAAGGTTTTCGTGACCAGCGGAACTCCATAGCCCGAATTATTATAATTGTACGGCAGACCGTAAAGACGAACCAAATCAAAATAGAAAATGGCACGCAAGGTCAAGGCCTGTCCCTTGTAGGAATCAAAACCCGTACTCCCTTTAGCCTCAAGCTTTTCAATATTCTCAAGCAGATTATTCACTTGAAGGATACAATAATAGCCTTGTTCCCAGAAGCCGCTATATGAACCTGTTGTAGCAGAATGATTAAATGTATAGAGATTATCGAGACCGCGACCTTGAGAGGGGATAGTTAAATCGCCTCCTTTGGCATCGCCATACATAAAGAAATTACGACCATAATAAGATGACGAAGTCATGGCACGCATAATGCCATTTATTACAACTTTGGCATCGGAAGTCGTCGCAATCGCATTCTCCGAGTTGGATGAATTGCTGGGTTGATTATCTAAAAATCCATCACAAGACGTTAATGATAGCAGAGCTGTGACAGAAAACACAACGATATAATTATATAATTTTTTCATCTGAATATACTCCATCATTAAAATTTCAAATCTATACCAAATACAAAAGTCTTACCGATCGGCGTTTCCCAACCACGTGTACCGTAACTGTTTACCTCCGGATCAGCTTCCTTGTACTTACTGAAGGTGAGCAAATTAGTAGCGTTGAAAAATGCTCGGGCATCGTTTATCCATACTTTCTGCACGAAGTCATGCGGCAAAGTATATCCCAAAGAGAGACTCTTGAGTCGAAGGTAACTAGCATTACAGATGTGACGGGAACTGTATTGCTGGGCATCTTCGAGATCGACACCTTGAATACGAGGCTGCGAGCCATTCGGATTCTCGGCTGTCCACATATTCTTGAAGTAACTCTTGGCGCGGATACGTTCCCAATAATAGCCGTCGTCGGCAACATCTTTGTAGGCTCCGTCATAAATATCGCCTCCTATCTTATAGCTGAAATTAAGAGATAAATCTATACCTTTGTATTTCACATTCGTATTGATGCCACCGTAAACATCGGGAACAGCATTGCCAATAATGGAATAATTGGCCTTTTTATAACTATAAGTTGCACCGCGACCCTTGTAAATAAAATCGCCTGCCGTCTTACTGTTCGGATCATTCACATAATAAACGCTATTGCCATTGCTCTTATCCACACCGGCCCATTCATAACCATAAAAGGCAAGAGTTGATTTACCTTCGCGGTAAACATACTGGGCACGGTCATCATTACCGGTCGGATCATACCAGATGATATCAGAACCATCATACAATTTATTCACCTTGCTACTGAGAAAAGAAGCATTGACTGATGCGCTCCATGTCAAATCTTTCTTTCTGACAATATCACCCGAGAGTTCAACTTCGATACCTTTATTATTAATCTTTCCGATATTGCGCAAGGTAGATGAGAAACCGGTCACCATAGATATCGGTACATCCTGAAGCAAGTTCTTTGACGTACGGTTATAATACTCAACCGTACCTCTCAAACGATTATTCCAAAAACCGAAATCAAGGCCGATATTGCTCGTATAACTGGTTTCCCACGAAAGATTATTGTCGGCTATGGTTGAAAGCGTACCGCCGGGCTGTCCCATATACTTGCTACTGTAAGTCACAAGATTCATATAACCGTAGTTATCGGTAGGCAGTGTACCATTCACACCATAAGATACCCGCAAACGGAGATTACTGATGTAGGAATAATCTTTCATGAAATCTTCTTTGAACATATTCCATGAACCGGCAATGGACCAGAAATCACCCCAACGGCTGTTTTTGCTCAATCGTGAAGAACCGTCACGCCGATAACTGGCAGATGCGAAATACTTGTCATCATAATTATAATCAAGTTTGCTGAGGACGGAAATCATCGAATTGCCCCAATTATATCCATCGGCGGAAAGCGTTCCGGCTGTTGTGATGGTATGCAAGGTACTGGTAGGCAAATCCGTACCGGTGGCACGAGTGTAATCGGTCGTATTCTTTTCAGCCTCGAATCCGACGAGAGCACCGAGTGAATGTTTGCCGAAAAGTATATTGTAATTGGCCGTTGTAGAAGAAACAATTCTCTCATATATCGTACGCATCTCATCAACCTCACCATTGCTGGAAGAACCATTAAAATGATTGACACTATAATATAGGTGATCCTTGACGGTAGAATTATCATAAGACAAGAGCGAACGAACATCCAAGTTGGGAAGCAAATGCAAAGTAACCGCTTCCGAAGCAGTGAGTCTGTTGTTAATCGAACTGTTATCCCATTCCTTATCATAATATAAATTGTTATAAGCATAACTGCCGTAACGGTCTGTCCACGGCTTACCGGTACTATAATCGGTAGGCCAATACAACCCCCACAACAAGTTGCGTGTCTGCATAAACAGATTGACAGCCGTACTTCTCGAATCATTATAACCCGAAGTATTTGTGTGGCTGAAATTGGCATTAGTTGCAAATTCAAAAAACTTACCAACCTTGGTGGACAAGTTGAGACGGCCGCTGATACGATCGAAACCATTTACTTTTAAACGACCTTGATCGTTGGTATAAGAAAGAGAGGTATAATAATTGGTGGTAGGCGAAGCACCGCTGACCGAAAAATCATATGTTTGATAAGTCGCCGTACGAAAATAAGCCTTATCCCAATCGTAATATTTACCGGAACGACCGGAATTATCATAATCACTGATCGTCACATCAGCATTCAATCCGGTATTATCGCCGGTAGAAAACTGATAACCATGTTTATTGAATTTAGAGTTTAACTTACTCAAAGCATAAGTATTGGCCTCCTTATCGGTATGACCACTGGCTGTCTTGTAATCATGAAAAACCATATATAACATTTTTACCTGGTCTTCGGTATTGGCCGCTTCATAATTCTTAGTCGCCCAGCATGGAGTAAATCCGGTAGAAACCTTCAAGCTAACCTGCGTTTTACCGCTTTTACCTTTCTTTGTGGTAATCAGAATTACGCCATTGGCAGCACGTGATCCGTAAAGCGACGAAGCAGCAGCATCTTTTAAGACAGAGATGGATTCGATATCATCGGGATTCAAAGAATTCATGGCATTATTAGATGTATTTAGGTAATCACCCATCTGTCCCACATTTCCCGAAGTGACCGGAACGCCATCGATGACATACAACGGATCATTGCCGGCATTCATCGAACCGATACCTCGAATGCGCACACTTGGTGCGGAACCGACTTCTCCACTACTATTCGTAATCTGCAAGCCGGAAACCTTGCCACTCAGTGCATTTTCAAAACTTGTCATCGGTATATCCTTCAGAGCATCAGCTTTGACTGATGACGCGGAACCACTGTAACTACTTTTTTTGGCCGTACCATAAGCAACAACGAGAACTTCGTCTATCTGCTTGGCATCTTCTACAAGTTTGATGGTTAGTTTACGCTGATTGCCCACTTTCACCTCTTTGGATACATAACCCATAAAAGAGATTTTTAAAACACTTGATGGAGAACAAAGGAATGAAAACATTCCCTTTTGATCGGTAATCATACCTTTATTGGTACCCTCCAATAAAATTGTTGCGCCTACAATTGGTATATTATACCCATCGGTAACAACTCCTGTAACTGTTTTCGCTGTTTCCTGAGCTCTTGAATTGAGAGCCGAGAAAGAAACCAGTACCAACGTCATAATGAAAGATAATTTTCTTACCATATTTCTTTAATAAAGATAAATAATGCAACAAAAGTAATACATTTATTTATGTTATAAAACATTTTGCACACTTTTATTATATTATGGTAACATAATTAATAAAAAGATCCCAGTTGACATAAAAAATGTCAACCGGGAAAATATCTTAAACTGAATGAAGTGAATTAACTAATTATTTTTTTACAGAAGAATATCTGGCGTTTAATCCATCTATAATTTCCTTTGTAATATTGTATGATTTATCCGCATAGAGCAAATTATCAAAACCCGTATTGCTGAGAATCAGATTGTAATGCTTGGTCTTATTAAATATTTTCAAAAAATTATCGATAGAATCACGGAACTGCAAACTATTCTTATTATTTTCAGTCACCAACTCGTTTTGCAACTTATTACTCAAGTTCTGAAGATCTTGCTGCAACTTTGCTAAACGATCATATTCCTGTTGAGCTCTATCCTTGGAGAGAAAGGCATTATTTTCATATTTCTTTTGGAAATCCTGTTTCTGCTGATCCAAATCTTTTGCCTTCTCATTCAACGTAAGACGTACATTCTCGCTTTTTTTCACCATGGCTTCATTCAAATCAATACAGAAATTGTATTTGGCAAGAAGCGTATCAATTTCCACATAGGCAATTTTCATGCCGGATAATGTAGGAGTTGCCTTTTGCGTTGAAACATCTTCTGTATTAGTTTTACCTTTACATTGTGAAAACAAAACAACTAGCGATAGAACTGCTAATACGTTAATAAGGTAGTTTATTCTCTTCATGACTGTTTTTATATAAAATTTTAAATTAATTATTCACTTTTTTCCCTCTCGAATTCAATCAGAGGAAAAGATTTTTTTTGACGTGCCTCTCTATCTTGAGCCTGCACACAACCATTGACACCTCTACGTTTCAGCTCCTTATTTCCACCTACATGAACATTAGGAAACTTCCCTCCTTTGACGAAAAAGACGTTTACTCCCAATAATATAATAGAAATAGCAACTATTAACAGAGTTATTACAAATATTTGAATCATTTCTTCTAATTTTGTCTACAAAGATAATCTTTTAATAGATAATCTTTCAGATTAGTCAACAAATTAACCATATTTAGTAATTTCTCACTCAAGAAAAGAGAAATGAATATAAAGATAAATTAATGGAAAAAGAAAATTTAAAACCGGCAAGTGTCTTTAAGTATTTTAAAGAAATTTGCCAAGTGCCCCGGCCTTCAAAGCATGAGGAGAAAATGACAGCCTTCTTAAAGGCTTTCGGTAAAACACATCATTTGGAAACAATGGTGGACGAAGTAGGTAACGTACTGATTAAAAAGCCGGCTTCCAAAGGTAAAGAAAATTTAAAGACCGTCATTCTGCAATCACATATGGATATGGTTTGCGATTGCCTGAAAGGTGTGGAACATGATTTCTATAATGATCCTATAGAAACCGAAATTGACGGAGAATGGCTCAAGGCCAAAGGTACGACACTCGGTTCGGACAATGGCATCGGTGACGCCACGGAATTGGCTATCCTGGCCGATGACAGTATCGAACACGGACCGATAGAGTGCCTGTTTACCGTTGACGAGGAGACCGGCCTCACCGGAGCCTTTGCTCTGAAGGACGGTTTCATGAACGGAGATTTCCTGATCAACCTTGATTCCGAAGAAGAAGGTATTCTATATATCGGATGTGCAGGCGGTATCGATTCCGTAGGTGAGTATACTTATAAAGAAGTAAAGTTGCCTGAAGGTTATTTCTCCTTTAAAGTTGAAATTAAAGGTTTGAAAGGCGGACATTCCGGAGACGATATTAATAAAGGCCGAGGTAATGCCATCAAAATCATCAATCGTTTTCTTACACAACTGATGAAGAAATACGGTGATGAATTTTATCTCTGTGAGATTGACGGCGGCAAACTTCATAATGCCATCCCGCCTTCGGCACATGCCGTATTTGCCCTCCCAGAAGATGAGAAACATGAGGTACGCGTAGCGTTGAACCTCTTCGCCGCAGATATTGAAAATGAGCTTCATCTTGTTGAACCGGACATGGAAATCATTCTCGGGAGTACCGATCAGCAAAAGACCGCCATAGACAGAGAAACAACAGCCAACGTATTGAAAGCCATCTACGCTATGCCGCACGGAGTATTTGCCATGAGTAAAGAAATAAAAGGACTGGTAGAGACATCCACCAATCTAGCTTCGATAAAGATGATTGAAAATCATACGATAAAAATTGCAACAAGTCAACGGAGTTCTATTGTATCAGCCCGTGACAACATAGCACAAATGGTACGCACGGTAATGGATTTGAGCGGTGCAAAGGTTACACACGGTGATGGGTACCCCGGATGGAATCCGAACACAAACTCTGAAATTCTTCATCTTGCCGTTGATTCTTACAAACGGTTGTTCGATGTGGAACCTAAAGTCGCTGCCATCCATGCCGGATTGGAATGCGGACTATTCCTGACTAAATATCCGAAACTGGATATGATTTCTTTCGGACCGACATTGATCAATGTTCACACACCTTTTGAACGTATGAACATACCCTCCGTTGAGAAGTTTTGGAAACATCTGCTTGATGTACTTGCCCATATTCCTGCAAAGGAATAATTTGTCGCGAAGCACTAATATGCAACATTATTATATAAGAGGTGACAAGAAGGGAAAAGGTTTCTTTCTTGTCGCTTTTTTCTTTATCGTATTCATCTCATGGCATGCACCGATAAGGGGACAATCTTCAGCAACACAACACCATACATCCAATTTCATATCAACCGAAGATACGACTTTCAGGGTGATGTGCTGGAACGTGGAAAATTTATTCGATACGCGGCATGATTCTTTAAAGAATGATTATGAATATCTGCCTGATGCACTAAGACATTGGAATTTCGGCCGATATCGAAAGAAGTTGGAAAACATCGCCCGAACAATTATTGCTGTCGGCCAATGGACCCCACCGGCACTGGTTGGTCTTTGTGAGGTGGAGAACGATTCGGTACTCATCGCACTGACGCGCTACTCACCACTGAAAGAAGAAGGATATCGATATGTGATGACCAATTCACCGGATAAACGAGGCATCGATGTCGCCCTGCTCTATCAACGGGATCGTTTCAAACTATTATCAACCCGATATATTCATGCAACCCGATCCGGTATACGAACAAGGCCGACCCGTGATATCCTTCACGTGAGCGGATTACTGATCACCGGCGATACACTTGATGTCATGGTATGTCATCTACCATCACGCTATGGAGGTGCAAGTATTTCCGAACCTGACCGACTATATGTAGCCGGTATCATTCGCAAAGAGGCCGATAGTCTGATGAGCATACGCCAACATCCGCAACTTATCATCATGGGTGATTTCAATGATTACCCCACCAACCGTTCCATCAGTCAAATCATCGGAGCCAAAGCACCACCGACTCATCCTGAAACATTGAAACTTTATCATCTTCTGGCACGTAAGGCACTCAACCAAGATTTCGGTTCGTATAAATTTCATGGAGAATGGGGATTGTTGGACCATTTCATCGTCTCGGGCACATTGCTCAATCAAGGTTCCGCTTTTCACACTTCCGAAGCTAAAACGGACGTAGCACGACTACCGTTTTTACTTGAAGAAGATACGAAATACGGCGGCGTGCAACCTTTCAGAACTTACCGCGGCATGAAATACGAAAGCGGTTACAGTGACCACTTGCCAATATATGCCGATTTCAGAATAGGAAAAAACGATTGATCATCATCCATTACGTTGCAAACGCAACCGATTGGTGATGTTTGACGGAAGTTCCGCATTATAATGTGTCACCATAATCATGGTTTTATCCTTGCGACTACAAAAAGCCTCGATGATCAATTTCACCCGCCTGCGGTTGTAGGTATCCAGCCCATGAAGCGGCTCATCAAGAATCAATAGCTCAGGATCCTTCACAAAAGCACGCACAACAAGTATGAGTCGTTGCTCACCGCTGGAGAGTTGCAAGAAGTTTTTATCACTAAGATAAGCAATACCGAAGATGTCCATCCACCAATTGCAAATAGCCAATTGGTCTTCGTGCGTACGTTTGTATAAACCGATACTATCGTGCAGACCGCTAGCCACAATTTCTATTGCAGGAAGATTCTTAAGATAAGCGCGATGCATCTCCGGGCTCACATAGCCGATGTGTTTCTTTATTTCCCAAATGCTCTCACCACTCCCCCGCTTACGGCCGAAGAGACTTATATCACAAGCATACGATTGGGGATTATCCGCACACACGAGACTCAACAAAGTAGATTTTCCGGAACCGTTCTCACCACCGAGCGCCCATTTCTCACCACGGCGCACAGTCCAGTCAAGGTCTTTCAAGATCGTACGCTCACCATAGCGGATACTTACCTTGTTCAATTTCACCACCTCATCGGAATCATAATTGGTATCACCATAAGGCAGACCAAGAATACGCTGTTGCAAATCCGCAACTTCGGTTTCGGACATTTCATGCAGATGAAGAGTATTCAAATAATCCTCCCGCTTCACTTTGGGATGCACGGTAAGATGATCGACCGGAATAACATGGGTAATGAACGATGGCACATCATCAAGCATCGAAAGTACTATTATAATCTGTACTGGCGAATTCTCGGCAAGCTTGACCAAGAGTGAAAGCAGTAGTTCACGTGTGGGCGCATCAAGTCCGATAAAGGGATTGTCGAGAATCAACACCCGTGGATGAGTGAGCAGTGCCTTGACCAATTGAAACTTACGCAGTTCACCGCTCGATAGAAGAATTACTTTTTTATCCAACATCGGAGCGATATGAAAAAGATCGAAAAGCTCATTTTTAAACCGCTCGTCATTGATCTCTCCAAGCATAGTCTGCACCTCGGGCACATCGTCTAGATCAGAAGAATTCCAACGCTGCTGATAATAATAATTGGCATCGGCCGATCCGTAAGTATCACGGAAAGCAATATATTTCACATTTTCATAAACGGAATTGGAACCGGAAGGAGCAAAATCATATTTCAATTCGCCACGGCTCAAAATATTACGACCAAGAAGCGTATCAATAAAGACACTCTTCCCGCCGCCATTAGAGCCGATAACGGCAATATGCTCACCGGCATTAATTTCTGCTGTTACAGGTTCGGCAAAGCGGATTTTCGGATTACGTGCAATACCTCCGGAAATACTAAATGTATGTTGAATCATCCTTTTGAAAAATATTTATTTTTTGTTTAACTCTTCGTCGACCACAGCCATCATACCCTCTACTTGAGCCAGGGCCAACATACGGCCATGGAACGAATAACCGGGATTATACCCTTTGTCAGCATCGCCCAACATCAACCGCCCGTGATCAACACGCATCGGCACATCGGGACGATTCTTTTCAAAAATACGAATTAAATCAATCAGGTGGGCACGACCGGCCAGATGCGAAGCTTCTATGAAATTTCCATTGGGTAAAACATCTGTGCTACGCAGATGAACAAAGTGCGTACGGTTGGCAAAACGACTGGCCAAAGCACAAACATCATTGTGCAAACCGGCGCTCAAAGATCCGGCACAAAAGGTGAGTCCGTTGTGCGGATTATTGACGGCATTCAATAACCAATCAATATCCTCACCGCAAGTCACGATGCGTGGCAGGCCGAGCATCTGATAAGGCGGATCATCGGGATGAATACACATATTAATATCCCACTCATCGCAAACGGGCATAATAGCTTGCAAGAAATATTTCAGGTTTTCTCTTAAAGCATTGCGGTCGATACCATCATAAAGAGAGAGCAACCGACGGAAAATAGCAACGGGATTCCGGTCACACTCACTGATATTGCCATTGACAAAGCCCTGTGTCTTGACGATGATCGTATCAATCAAATCAGCCTTTTCAGCTTCGGTGATTGTTTTATCAAGTTCCGCAATGGCAACCAATTCATCATTGGTATAATCATTGGCAGCGCCAAGACGCTTGAGAATACGGCAATCGAAGTATGCAAAGCGAATCTTATCGAAAAATAAAGAAGAAGTACCGTCAGCCCACGGATGAGATAGATCGGTACGAATCCAATCGATGACGGGCATGAAATTGTAACAAACCGTTTTTATTCCGGCACGTCCCAGATTGGCAAGACTCAGTTTGTAATTTTCTATCAACTTATCTCTTTCGGGCGCAGCGTATTTTATTGCCTCGCTGACAGGCAAACTCTCTACAACCGACCAGCGCAAACCGCTGTGTTCGATATACTGTTTCAAGTCAATAATAGCATCGAGCAGCCATACTTTACCGTTCGGCACGGCATGTAAGGCAGTAACAATGCCCTCAACGCCAATTTCACGTAACATGGCAAGCGTTATTTTATCATTCTTGCCAAACCATCTCCATGTCTTTTCCATCCTTTTTTTTATGCATTAAGTATCAGACTGATCAAGATCAAGAGCCTTAGCTATCGATTTATAACAAAAACCAGTCTTATTCTTTTAGGTCGTGCAAAGATAACAGAAAATATTTAATATTCGTCACACCGCCGGAGCTTTCATCCTTTTTAGTCGGGCATAAACAAAATAGAAAGCAGGAATCAAGAAAAGATCGGCAGACAGCCAAGCCGTCGGATCGCCGTAACAGATAGCCAAATATCCGTAAGCAGGAACAGCCCATACGCTAACGGCAATTCTCGCAATCATCTCTGAAACACCCGAAAGCATGCATAGGGCCGTATAGCCAACACCCTGAATAGAATATCGCAATATACAAAGCAGCCCGAGTGCCGGATAAAAAACGCTGGTGACATAAAGGAACAATACGGTATCGTGGATGATTTCGGTTTCTGAAGGATCAACAAAGATCAACGACAACCAACCGGAACAAAAATACAACAAAACCATTACAACCAAAGCATAAATTATCATCAGCAGACCACTGGCTTTCACACCGAGCCAAACTCTCTTGGGCAGGCCTGCCCCGTAATTCTGTCCACAGAAAGTTGCCATGGCCATACCAAGCGAATCGAACATGCAAATAAACAGCATCTTGATACGCATAGCAGCAGTGAAAGCTGCCACACAAGCCGTGCCGAGTGCATTATTAGCGCTCTGAAGCATGATACTTCCTATGGCAGTGATAGAAAATTGCAAGCCCATGGGCACACCGATATAAAGTAACAACCGGGCAGACTTGGCCGAGAACCTACGCTCACGGCGCGACCCTTTAAGTATCGGAAAATTCTTATACATATAGATGAAACATAATACAGCCGAAAGTCCCTGCGAAAAAACAGTGGCTACAGCTGCACCAAACACACCCCAACCAAGGACAAGTATGCATAAGAAGTCAAGCAAGATATTGAGTACCGTTGAAAAAAGCAAGAACCAAAAAGGAGTTTTGCTATCTCCCAAAGCACGAATAATAGCCGACAGTAAGTTATAAAGAAAGGTACAAGGCACACCTATAAAGGTGATCAACAAATAGGTATAGGCACCGCCGAAAATATTATCCGGCGTTTGCATTATAGTGAGTATATCAGAACAATAAATACTTGTCACCACGGCGATGGCTACAGACATCACAATGGATAATTGAAGGCTGACCGAGATGTAATGGCGCATCGTGCTGTAATCTCTGGCACCGAATTTCTGCGCTACAGGTATGCTGAAACCTCCGCAGCAACCATTACAAAAACCAAGTATCAGAAAGATAACCGACGAACTCGCTCCTACAGATGCAAGCGCATTGATGCCAAGAAATTTTCCGACAATAGCCGCGTCAACCAAAGAATACGTCTGCTGGAGCAAATTGCCAAGCCACAACGGCATAGTAAATTTGAGAATAAGAGGAAGAGCTGGACCAACGGTGAGTTCTTTTGTTGCTGCCATACGTAATTGAATTTTGCACAAAGGTAGAAAAAAAACGCTTTAGTCATCCATATTTATGAGAGATTTATAGCTCTTAAATTCTCATAAAAAGGAATTAAAATATTTATAAAATTTTAAAGAAAATAGGTGTTACAAACCTTCTTTATATCAGTCTTATAAAAAGGCCCGCTTATTAACACACCTGTTTTATAGAATAAAAACAATATTCAAATTAATAATAATGAAACATATTATCTTACTTTTATCGCTGGCTTCATCGCTAACCTTAAGAGCACAAACACAAACGGTTGAAACTCATTTTGCACGACCGCTTAGCAATGTACTAAATGACATCCAAAAAAAATTTAACATCCGGCTAAAATACAACATAGATACAGTTGGAAAAGTATTACCTTATGCCGATTTTCGCATCCGCCCCTACTCCGTTGAAGAATCACTGACCAACGTGCTTGCTCCGTTCGATTATAAGTTTGTAAAAGAACCCGGCAATCTATATAAATTGAAAAATTACGAATATTACCGCCGTACAGATAATGACGGTAAAAAGATGCTGGATTATCTTTGCACGTTATATAACGACAGGACCTCATGGAAGCTACGCAAAGACACACTGATCAAAGAAGTAAGGCAGCGTTTAAACATTGATTCTTTCTTGGTACATTGCGTAAAGACGAAACCTATACTCTCAAAAATTCGCAAATACAATAAATATTCAGTTCAAAACTTTGCGCTCGAAACTCTGCCGGGACTTTACGTCTGCGGTTCGATATACGCCCCTTTATCCAAAGGAAAACATGCACTGATTATCTGTCCTAACGGGCATTTTGAGAAGGGCAGATATCGAGAAGATCAGCAACTTCGGATGGGCACATTAGCCCGTATGGGTGCCATCTGCGTGGACTATGATTTATTCGGATGGGGCGAATCGGCCTTGCAAGTAGGTTATGCCGCACATCAAAGTAGCGCCGCACACATCATTCAAACCATGAATGGTATATTAATCCTCAATCGGATGTTAGCTTCAAGAAAAGACATCGATACCACACGAATCGGAGTGAATGGCGGATCAGGAGGAGGAACACAAACCATACTGCTCAGCACACTCGATGATCGATATACGGCTGCGGCACCGGTCGTCAGTCTCTCTTCTCATTTTGACGGCGGTTGCCCCTGCGAAAGCGGTATGCCTATACAACTCGCAGCAGGAGGCACTTGCAATGCCGAACTTGCCGCCACCTTTGCCCCTCGTCCACAACTGGTTGTTTCAGACGGAGGTGATTGGACAAGCACCGTAGATTCACTGGAATTTCCTTATCTACAACATATCTATGGATTTTATGGTGCCCAAGACAAAGTAACGAATGTGCACCTGCCGAATGAAGTACATGATTTCGGTCCCAATAAAAGAAACGCCGTTTATCGCTTTTTCATTCGAACTTTTGGACTGAATGCCAAAATGCAGGACGAGAACCAAATAACTATCGAACCCCAAAGTGCCTTGTTGAGCTTCGGCAAAAACGGAGAATTACTACCCAAAAACGCAATACGTTCGTTTAGGAAGCTTAGACTTCGAAACAATTAGAGCAAATACTTGACAAATATACGGTAGACAAAGAGGCTTCACCTTGAAAAAATATCGGGTTATCGCACCGCAAATGACAGAGGCCGAAAACAGGCCATATACGATAAAAGGATGAAAGAGAGATCGGGAATATCCGATATTTATAAAACAAAATGCGAAAAACACTTTAATAAACATGGACGTAACTAGCACCAGATACAGAAAAACTACGTAATAAGTGCAAAGCCGAGAAGAGAAGAAATAATAGAAACTAAAACAAATATTCGGACTACATTATTTAATGTTCGAATAAGGTATGGAGGATATGATTTTTCAAATCATCCTTTTCTTTTATAGATAATTTAGAAGGTTCATCTTCTAAATGCAACAAAAGTTGTCTGGCCTCATCAATTATTTCTTGAGAAACAGAATCTTCAGAGATCAATTTTTCATAATAAATATCTTCTGGAGAATCATCAAAAACAGATCGTATAAATTGCTCATCTGTTATTAAATCTATAACTTTCTTTTCCATTCTTATGCTTTATTCTATTTTATATAATAGACGGCTATAAGGAGACTTCGTACTCAAAAAAATTATAATCATTTTGATATTGTCTTTAATTTTAAAATTCCACAATGCATTAAATCACGTGCAGAGGAATAATCCAAATGCATAATCGAACAAATTTCATCATAACTTTTTTCTTTAAGATAATACAATGAAATTATTTTTCTTTGGCCAAATAATCTTTCTCTTCAATAATCACGAAACCCCAAGGCTTTAAATTCAACACGCTACCCTTATTTACTGCCTTATTTTGCAGTAATTCTTTCCCACTTCCGAAAGTATAGGTTAAAGTAACCGGAGTCGATGAATAATTGAAAATATAACGCACTGTTTTACCCCGTTCATTGACACCGCTTTTAGTAATAATAGGAAAAGATAACTTTTGAGCTTCTCCCCATAACCCGGCGTCTTTCACTTCGGCAGCCAGTATTTTTTCCATTACTTGACTACTAGTCACGCAACCAATATAGGTAGCAGTACCCTTGCCATATCGATTTTGCGTGATGGCTGCATATTTCCCCCACACAGGATGTTCATAATAAGCCAGTACTTTTGCAGTAATCGGAGTAATCAGTTCCATCCAAGTATTTATCTTGTTGTTTTCGGTGCCTACCTTAAACGGATCACCTTTTAAGGATACGTTTTTCGGAACAGTGAACTGACTATAATTGATACCGCAGGCTTCACTGATAATCCCAGGTTGACGACAAGTCCTTACTTTTACATTCTGATCTGAAAAGCCACTTTTAAACGTATATACAATATGCCCACCTTTTTTCACAAACTCATTAAGCCGTGTCAGTAAACTATCTGGCGCAGCATATAAGGCAGGCACAACCAATAGCTTATACTGCTCAATATTCGTGCTGGTGGGATCCACAAAATCAACACCAACATTGATCCGATAAAGAGCATCATACATTTCTCGAAGAATATCGTTATAACCTACGTTGCCCGGTTTAAAACTATTGTAAGCCGTCAAGGCCTCATTACTGAAAAGGATAGCAACGTCATTTGTCTTTTTGAGGTTAAGCAGATACGGGCTGAGTTGCTGAAAATCTTTACCTATAGTTTTAGCTTCTTCGTAAGTCGGATTCGGTTCAAAATCATGACTCAACAAACCCTTCCAATAAGTTTCAGCCGAATTGTGTATAGAGTGCCAAAGCCAATACTCCACCATGTTGGCACCGGAAGCCAAATGGCTAAATGCCTGCAAGCGCAACTGCCCAGGATAAGGTAACCACTGAGGAAAACCTTGAGCTTCAGTTTCTAACAGCAAATAATTCTTACCACCTTTCATAGAACGGGCTACATCACCCCCAAACGAAATTTCCAAGCCGGTAAGAGCATCTTGCGTTGGATGGTAAATATCCACCCCCGCAATATCCAATGCTTTGCTCGCAGCAAAATGATCGACCTCAGGCTGAATGCCGTAAGACGCACCCCGCCAGTCAAAGTCAAAATTTTGGGTAATAAACTGTTCCGGACGTTTATATTGTTTCACGATTGCAGCCTGCCATGCCAGATAATCCGTAACCATCTTGCGTTGAAATTTAGCAAATTCAGCATTTTGACTGGCATTAATAGAACCAACCATCGAAGGAAAATCATCCCAACTGTTGATTCGGTTACTCCAATAATCCAATCCGAAAGCTTTGTTAATACTATCAAGAGTCAGAAATTTAGCCTTCATGTATTCAACAAAAAGTTTTTGCACTTCTGGGCCCGCAGTGTTGTAAGCTTTTGTCTCATTGTCCAACTGATAGCCAATAATGGCAGGATGATCTTTCACATGTTCCATGATTTTCCGAATCACCCGTTCGGCATAAAACCGAAAGTTCTTATTTGAAATATCCATGTTCTGCCGCACGCCATAACGGTTTTGCCCGCGTGAAGTAATAGCCAAAACATCCGGATGCTCTCTGACCAACCATGTTGGAACTGCATAAGTAGGTGTACCGACTATAACTTTTATCCCAGCTTTATGCATGGCGTTTAATGTGCGATCAATATGGCTGAAATCAAAAACTCCATCCTGAGGTTCCACCGTACTCCAAGTAGATTCGGCTATACGAACTACATTGATGCCTGCATCCTTCATCATTTGCACATCTTTATCCAAACGATCGTAAGGCATGTATTCATCGTAATAAGCCACACCGTAAAGCAATTTATCAATGTTAGTCTGCTGCGCAACAGCATATTGCATCGAAATCAATAGAATAACAAGATTCAATAATCGTTTCATATCTCTGATTTTACAATTTATTTAAAATAAGTTACAAATATATTAATTATTTTCTTGAATAATTCTATTTAACTACCAAATCAGTAATAAGAGAAAAGATATGTTTTTTTTAGTATGTTTACCAAATCAAACTCAAACTGTAATTTTGGTAGAAATATCTGTAATTTGTCTACTGTACAATTAGATAAAACAAAATACCTCTGCAATATACTAAATATTAAATTTATGAAGGACTGTTTAGAATCATTATTTTTCTGTTAAATATGTGCGTTTTTTATTATATATTACGTATATTGCTCTTTACACATTGAAAATAAGAATATATATGGCCAGAAATAATAGGCAACGACTTGAATTAAAATAATTTGATTTTACCATATACACTATTAAAAAATAAAAAAGTATACAGTTTATAAAGACAAAAATTAATTTTGGATGCTATTAATCTCGTTTTTTTAGCAATTGAAAATTCAAATAAAAGACATAGAAAGGAATCAGTTTTAGTACAAATTATTAATTATAAACATAAAAATTAAATAAAGATGGAAAATGTAAAAGGAAAAGTAGTAGTTATTACAGGAGCTAGCAGTGGATTTGGAAAAATCACTGCAGAATATCTTTCAGAAAGAGGAGCTATAGTTGTTTTAGGCGCAAGACGCACAGAAAAAATCGATACAATAGCTAAAAATATTAATGATAAAGGAGGCAAAGCATTAGCAATAACAACAGATGTAACTGATGCTAAACAGGTCAAAAACCTGGTAGACTCAGCAGTAAAAGCCTATGGTAAAATAGATGTTTTATTGAACAATGCCGGACTAATGCCACTTTCACCATTGGAATATTTGAAAATAGAAGATTGGGATCGTTGTATAGATGTAAATATAAAAGGTGTACTGTATGGTATAGCAGCAGCTTTACCTCATATGAAAAAGCAAAAATCAGGTCAGATAATAAGTGTATCATCTGTTGCAGGTCATACAATTAGTCCGGGTGGAGCAGTATACTCGGCAACTAAATATTCTGTAAGAGTAATTTCTGAAGCATTGCGTCAGGAAGTAAAGCCATATAATATTCGAACGGCCGTTATTTCGCCCGGGGCTGTAGCTACAAATCTGCCGGAAAGCGTAACAGCTGATGATATTGCAAAAGGGATCAAGCAATATTATGCAGAAAATGCCATATCGGCTGATTCGTTTGCAAGGGCAGCATTATATATTATTAGCCAACCGGAAGATGTTGATGTTAATGAAGTACTTTTCCGTCCGACAAAACAACAACTGTAATTAGTCGGCCCTAAAAAGTCACAAGTTATATTATAAAATAAAAAAAAATGCAGTAATCTACTTAGTATTACTGCATTTTCATAAACTCGATAAAGTTATTATTTGGCCCTTAATTCTGTAAAGACCTTATCCTCTTTAAAAGCAGGATTAACTTTCTCTATAATCCTTGTTTCAGGCAAGGAGAAAGTTGCGGTCTGTCGGACATCTTCCGATGAAGCACCGATTTGTATCTGATACTGCCCTTTATCAGCAATCCACGCTTCTTCGTTTTCATGAAAAGAAGCCAAATCCCTCGGATTAAGAGTTAACTCAATGACCTGACTTTCGCCAGACCGTAACAAATTTGTCTTAGCATAAGCTTTTAATTCTTTGGCTGGTTTATCAATAGATCCTTTCGGAGCAACCAAATAAAGTTCTGCGACTTCTTTACCTGCAGTCTTTCCTATATTTGTAATTGTAACAGTAGCTGTCAATTTATTAGTAAAAATATTACTACTTAAAGTAAAATTGCTGTAATTGAAAGTTGTGTATGATAATCCATAGCCGAATTCATATGACGGTTTTACACCAAATGTTGTATAATAGCGATAGCCAACATAAATTCCTTCTTTATATGCAACTTCGCGAGGATTTGCCCTAGGAGTACCTAACCAGCTTGAAGCAGAAGGGCAATCATAATAATTTACAGGGAATGTCATTGTTAACTTGCCGGAAGGACTCACCTTTCCTACTAATATATCAGCGACGGAGTTACCACCTTCTTGTCCAGGTTGCCAAGATAACAAAATAGCATCCACTTTATTTCTCCAACTTGAAGTTTCAACAACTCCTCCAACATTCAGGATTACGACAACCTTTTTGTTTTGTGCATGAAAGGCTTCACTTATCTGTGAAATCATGTCTTGTTCAGAATCTCTAAGATTAAAATCACCTTCCACCTTCCGGTCGGCACCCTCACCCGAGTTACGCCCTATAGTTATAATAGCAACCGCATCTTCTTTCGCTTTTTTCTCAAG
>Ga0172377_10002525_pt1 | contig 18682 bp, 16 predicted proteins | sample Pumphouse3metaG_FD_119749 | JGI IMG/M metagenome (GOLD analysis project Ga0172377, IMG submission 119749) | Leachate microbial communities from a municipal landfill in Southern Ontario, Canada - Pumphouse #3 metaG | ecosystem: Engineered > Solid waste > Landfill > Unclassified | place: Canada...
CTTGTGAAACAAATTGTAATTTTACAATTACTAAAGGAGAAAATTTAAGAAATATTGCTAGTCGTTTGGAAATGGAAAACTTCATTTCTTCTTCCATGATCTTTCAAATCTATTTTAAACTTAAAGGAGGGGAAAGAGATATTAAGGCTGGAGATTATTGTTTTGATCTGCCAGTATCTATAAAAGATGTTTACAATATTATTACTAGCAAGCAATCAGCGCAAAACAATCATTTCTTAATTGCTGAGGGAGAAACTCTTTTAGAAATAGAAGAAAATTTAAAAGAAAAAGGATTAATCGATAAAGATTCTTCTTTGAAAAAATGGCAATTAAGGGATTTTTTTGATTTATTAGGCATTAATGAATCACAACCAATTAATTTTGGTATTTTTTCTAAAATGTCTCCTGATGTTTCTTTAGAAGGGTTTTTATATCCTGATTCTTATCATTTGCCCCAAGGATTAACAGAAAAAGAAATTCTTTCTATTTTTATTAAGAATTTTGTTTCTAAGGTTTATAATGACCTAAGTAAGGCAATAGAAACTAATTTATCTTTAAATATTAATGGGAAAACAAGAGATTTTTATAATATTTTAATTATGGCTTCTTTATTAGAAAAAGAAGTTTTATGTTTTGAAGAAAAACAGATGGTCGCTGATATATTATGGCGGAGATTAGATGATGAATTTTTACTTCAGGTAGATGCCACTATTTGTTATGCTCAATATGAATCATTTAAAAAATGTTCTTTAAATCGTGATTTGTTTAAATTAGATTCTCCTTATAACACTTATCTGTATAAAGGATTACCACCAACGCCAATTAATAATCCAGGTATAGAATCATTAAAAGCTGTTTTGCAACCCAAAGCAAATAATTATTGGTATTATTTAACTGATAGAAGCACTGGTAATACTATTTTTTCAGAGAATTATGATGATCATCTAGAAGCTAGGGAAAAGTATTTTTAAAGAATTCTATCTCTTGACACGGTGCCATAAACTATATAAAATGGATAGTATATGGAAACATATAATTTAGCAATAATTACTAAAAAGCTGTATAAATCAAATAATAAGTTTTTTACTCTTCAACAACTGAGTGATGTTTTAAATATTAAGAAATCATCTTTATTTAAAATAATTCAGAAATTATTAGCAGCTAATATCCTTACAAAAATAGAAAAGAATAAGTATTTTTTAACAGACAGCCAGATTAGTGATTTTGCTTTGGCTAATTATCTTTATCAGCCTTCATATATTTCTCTGGAAAGTGCTTTGAATTTCTATGGTATTCTTTCTCAATTTCCTTATGAAATTACTAGCATAACTACTAAAAAGCCTAAAGAGAAAATTTTTGAAAATCAGATTTTTACTTATCGGAAACTCAAAAAAGAATTATATTTTGGTTATCAAAAGATAGAGGATTATCTTATTGCTTATCCAGAAAAAGCTCTTCTTGATCAGCTTTATCTATATGCTAAAGGGTTAAAATCCATTAATCTGGATGAATATAAATTAGATTCTTTAAATGTTTCTAGAATTAGGAAATATCTTAAAAATTATCCTTTAACCAAACAATTTGATAAGGCAGTATTATTATTAAATAAATATCTTTCTTAATCATTTATGATTACTCGAGAACAGGTTTTAGAAATATCAAAAAAGAAAAAGATTAATGAAACAGTTATTTTTCGTGAATATCTGCAGCTTTTGTTTTTGAATAAATTGTATTCTTATCCGAAAAGTCAGAATGTTTTTTTTAAAGGGGGGACAGCGATACATTTAATTTATAAAGCTCCTCGTTTTTCAGAAGACTTAGATTTTACTGTTAATATGCCTGAGAAAGATTTTTTGTCTTTTATTTTAAATGTTTTTGAAGATATTAAAAAAGAAGAATCTTTGCAATTTAAGGAAAGAAAAACTATCTCTGGAAAAAGGTTTTTGATTACAGCTTCAATTCCTGATTTGTCTTATAAAATTTTTATCAATTTAGATTTTTCTTTTAGAGAAAAAGCATTAAGACCAGAAAAAACTATTATAAAAATAGAAGATTATCCATTGCTTTTTACCAATTATGTTATTCATCTTTCTAAAGAAGAAATATTCGCAGAAAAAATAAGAGCCTTGATGACTAGAAAAAAAGGAAGAGATTTGTATGATTTATGGTATCTGATTGATTTAGGAGTAAATTTTGAAGAATCCTTGGTAAAAGAGAAATTAAAGTATTATCAGATAAAAAGCATTAATCATTCTCAAATAATAGAAAGATTAGATAGTTTTACAGAAAAGGAATTTATTAATGATTTACGACCTTTTGTCCCTTTTACAGAACGAGAAAAATTACCTCAATTCTATCAATATCTTAAAGATTATCTAAAAAAATACTTAGGCTAAGAGATAGTTGTTTTAATGCTCATTAAATATTCTTAAAAGGAAATATTCATAGCTATATTAAGTTAATATGAAAGTTTTTATTATTTTAGGCACTCGTCCAGAGATTATAAAAATGTCTCCGGTTATCAGAGCTTGTGAGAAAAACAAGGTAAATTTTGCTATTTTACACACTAATCAGCATTATTCTCAGAATTTAGATAAAATATTCTTTAAAGAATTAAATTTACCTCAACCAAAATACAATTTAAATGTTGGTTCTGGTACTCATGCTGAACAAACAGCTAAAATCCTTGTTAATATAGAGAAAATTTTATTAAAAGAAAAACCAGATATTGTTTTAGTTCAAGGAGATACCAATACAGTTTTAGCTGGCGCTTTGGCTGCTGCTAAAATCCATATTAAAGTAGGTCATATTGAAGCTGGATTAAGATCTTATTTCAGAGAAATGCCAGAAGAAATTAATAGAATTTTAGCTGACCATTGTTCAGATTTACTTTTTGCGCCAACAAAAAAAGCAAAAGAAATTCTTTTAAAAGAAGGTATTTCTAATAAAAATATATTTGTTACTGGTAATACAATAGTAGATGCTGTTTTTCAAAATATGAAATTAGCTGAACAAAAATCAAAAATTTTAAAAGAATTAAATCTTCAAAAAAATCAATATTTTCTAATAACAGCTCATCGAGCTGAAAATGTTGATAATCAAGAGAGGTTAAAAGGAATTTTAAAAGGTATAGAAATGATTAATAAGGAGTTTTCTTTACCTATTATTTATCCTATTCATCCTAGAACAAGGAAAATGTTAAAAGAATTTAAATTATCAATTCCTAAAAATATTAAATTAATAGAACCTTTAGGTTATTTAGATTTTCTTCTGCTTCAAAAAAATGCTAAACTAATTTTAACTGATTCTGGAGGTATTCAAGAAGAAGCTTGTATTATGAAAGTGCCTTGTATTACCTTAAGAGACAATACAGAAAGACCAGAAACCTTAATAGTTAAAAGTAATATTTTAGCAGGTACTAATCCTGAAAAAATATTAAAATCAGCTAAAAAAATACTCAATTCTAAAAGACAATGGAAAAATCCATTTGGAGATGGTTTAGCTGGAGAAAAGATTGTTGAGATTATTAAAAAAAGTATTAAATGATTTATGCTTAAGGATAAACTTCCTCAAACTTTTAATCATATTTTTTCTACCTTTTCTAGCCGCATTATTGCTGCTTTTTTAGCTTTAATTACTGGCATTATAATAGCTAGGATTTTAGGACCTGAAATTAAAGGGTATTTATCAGTTATCACTTTGGTAGGAAGTATTTGTTATCTATTAGGAGCTTTAGGAATTAACTCTTTTAATACTTATTTAGCAGCTAAGGATAAGAGTAAGGTTGCAGATTTATTCGTTAATTCTTTTTGGTTTAGTTTAGTTATAAGCTTAATTTGCTTAATTTTAATTTTTATTCTGTATTTAATATATCCTTTAGTTTTTCATAATATTCCTATTGCACATTTATTTCTTTATTTATTTTCTCTTCCCTTTCTTTTTTTCTATAGCATTAGCATTCCTATCTTAGCGGGACAACAAAAGTTCCGTATTTATAATTTTTTTACGATTTTTTATCCTGTTCTTGATATTATTTTTATTAGCTTTTTTTTAGTTCTACATTTATTCAATTTAAAATATTTAGTAGCCGCATATTTTTTAACAAATATTACGAGTGGGATTTTGGCCTTTATCTTAATTAAGCCGAAATCATTTGTTTTGTTTAGATTTGATACAGAACTTTTTAAACAAGCTCTAAACTATGGTTTTAAAATTTATTTAGCTGGAATTTTTTCGTTTTTAATTATAAAAGCTGATTTATATATGGTTAATCTCTTGAGAGGCGCCACTGAAGCTGGATTGTATTCTTTAGTTGCTTCTTTTAGCGATACGTTTTTTCTTCTGCCATACTCTATCGCTTTTATAATCTTACCAAAAGCAATAAAACTAGAAAGCGATAAAAAGGTTTATTTTATTGCCAAATATTTTTCTTATACATTTTATCTTTCTTTGGTTTTGTCTTTAGGTTTTTTTTGTTTTATTAAACCAATAGTTTTATTACTATATGGTGCATCATTTTTGCCGTCAGCAGAAATAATTTTGATTATTCTCCCTGGACTTATTTTTTGGTCATTGGTGACAATATTAGGTCAATATTTTGCAGCTACATCTTATAATATTAAAATAATTATTGGCTGGTTATTTGGCTTTCTATTAAATATAGCTTTAAATTTTATATATATTCCTCAGATGGGGATGAAAGGTGCTGCTATTTCATCAGTAATCAGTTATTTCTTGATTTTTATTTATATCTTTATTCTCTTTAAAAAAGAAACGAAGATATCTTTAAGAGAAATGTTTCGATTTCCTTTAGAAGATATAAAGCAATTCTTAAATCCCAGGAATATTTTAAATAAATAATTTTAAAATGATTAAATAAATGGAAAATTTAGATAATAAAAGAAAAATATTTTTAAAGAAATTTGAAAAAAGGTATAAAAAGTTTGAAAAATTTTCAAAATATTCTGGGCGTGGTTTTTCTAATAGAATTAAAAGATTATTCTATGCACCACATATATACATTCCGTATATTTTTCATAAATTATTATCATTTAAGTATATTAAAAACAAAACCACATTATTTTGGGGGAAAGAGATTAATTTTGATGTAAATGATTTAGATTCTTATTTCCTTCATCTAAGTGGTTTATTGTTGGGAGAAGGTAAACTAACCAAATTCTTTATCAAAACTTTAAAAGGAGATGATGTTTTTTATGATATTGGGGCAAATCATGGTTTTTATACTTATTTATCTTTAGAGTTTTGTAAAGAAGTTCATAGTTTTGAGCCTTTACCAATTGTGTTTAAGCCTCTACAGAAAAATTTGGTAAAAACCGATAATGTTTTTTTAAATAATGTTGCTGTTACCAATACAAACAAGCAAAGAAACATGTATTTATCTACAAGCTCTGGTACAAGCACCATTAATAAAGATGTCCTGGCCTTTGCCTCATGTAAATATTCTCACACAATAAAAGTTAATGCCATTACTTTAGATGAGTATATTTCAAATCATTCTAAGCCTACCGTAATTAAAATAGACATAGAAGGGAGTGAGAGTTTATTAATTAAAGGTGATTTGCAATTCTTAAAAAATAATTCACCTATTATAGCAATGGAAGTTTGGTCAGGAGATCCTGGTAAGAATATTTCAATGAAAGCTGTTGAAGGACTAAGGAATTTAGGGTTTCAACCACACTGTCTTAATACGAATGGAGAGATTTATAAGATAAAAAGGGATTTATCTAAATCATCTAGACAATGTACTGAAATGTTAATTTTTAAGAAATAAGCAAAATACAAATAATCGCCAACAAAACTAAATATATGAAAAACCAGTTATCTAATAATAAAGAAATTACAATACTATTCGGTGGTGATTTCTATTGTAAAAATATTCCAAAAATTGATAAAAAAGTTATAGAAATTTTTAATCAGGCAGATTATTCCATGGTTAATTTAGAAGCACCTATTCTTAATAATAAATCTCAATTTAACAAACGTTTAAAATCAGGACCTAGTATATACCAAAAAGAAGAAATTATAGAAATATTAAAACAACTTAAGATACAACATGTGGGGGGGGCAAATAACCATATCATGGATTTCGGAATAAAAGGGATTCAATCTACGACAAGTGCTTTAGATAAAAATAATATTTTTTATGCTGGTTTTGGTATTAATCCAGAGAAAATAAGATCCCCTTTGGTATTAAAAAACACAAAAATTCAGATATTGTGTTTAGGAGAAGAGGAATTTGGGGCTAGTAAAAAAAATAGCCCAGGGCATTATTCTGTATACGGAGAAGAAGTACTGGATCAAATAAAACACTTAAAGAGTTCTGATAAATTTATTATCATTTTTGCCCATGGTGGAGGGGAAGAGATTCCTTTGCCTTCAAGCTATATACGAGATAGGTTTCAACAATTTATTGATAATGGGGCTGATTTAGTTCTCGGTCATCACCCTCATGTTCCTCAGGGCTATGAAAGATATAAAGATAAGTTAATTTTTTATAGTCTTGGCAATTTCATTCATTCTTCTTATAACGAAAGTATAGGAATTTTATTAAAAGTAGTAATTTTTAATTCTAAAGTTAAAAGTTTTGAGATTATACCAATAAAAACTCGGCGCCATATGATCGACATAGGTAATTATTCAGAGCTAGATGATTATATAAATTTATCTAATAAGATTTTACAAAATAATTTATTGCGAGAGAGCGTACTCCAAGAGCAAGCTGAGTACATGTTTACTTCTTATTATCGATATTATTTAAAAAATATTTTTTCTTTTAAAAGAAGTTTAAAAAGTTTATTAAAGCGTTGTGCTGGAATAGGTAAAATGTTTGGAGAATTAGAAAGTAATTTTCTCTTGCTGCTTCTATTGAGGAATAAATCACATAGAGAATTTATAGAAACAGCATTAAAAATTCGAACAAAAGAAATAAAAGACTTAAGAAGTAATGTTTCTGAGGATTATTTTCGAGAATTAATAAACTACATTAATAAATTTATAGGGAAATCATGATATAATTAATATAAAAAGTTATGATAAAAGCTATTTTAGAAACAATAAAAAGGTATTTGCCTGAAAAATTAAAGTTTTATCTTTATCTGGTGAAGAAACAAAATTTTTTTACTTATTTTAAAATTAAGTCCCAAATTAAGAAAAATATAAATATTCGTCTTTTGATAGGATATGAAGGAAAAAAAGAAGGATGGTTTTCCTTAGGATTTAGTAAGCAAAATGACATTTATCTTAATAAAAAAATAAAGAAGATAAAAATTTGTGTGCCTGATAATTCCATTACTGAGATTTATATGGACGATTTTTTAAGAAGGCTAGACAGTGAACAGGTAGGTTTTTATTTTAGAGAGATTTTTAGGGTATTAAAGCCGAATGGTTTGTTTAGAATTAAATATCTAGATGTTGATAAGACAATAAGTATGTTTATAAAAAATCCTTCCTATTTTATAAATGAGCAATTTTGGAATAAAAAAACAATCAATGGTGAGCTTGCTCCTTTAAACATTTTAAGTAATTTATTATTTCAAAAAGAGTCAAAGCATTTATTAAACACAGATACGGTGATTTCTCTTTTAAAGCAATATAAGTTTGATATTGCTCAAATAAAAGATGATAAAGAACTTTTTTCTATTATAGAGTCTAAAAAACCTGAAAATGTTTCTGATCGAGTAAATACTAGAATATTTAAAACCTCAGAAGATAAAAAAGACATTCCAATTTATTTATACAATTGCGATTCCTTAAGTATTTTAGAAAAATTTAAAAATATTGATTTAGGCAAACTACAGGGAAGAAATTTTGCCTCTGTTATTGGAAGTTTATTCTTTATTAATTTGTTACCTTACTTAAGGCCAAAAAAAATTTATTTATTTGATGTCAATGTATATCAAGTTAGATATATGAAGGTTTTTGTGGAAATAGTAAAGCATTCCAATAATTTCCAAGAATTTTTGGAAAATTTGTTTAGTAGGAAATATCAAGCTGATATATCCAAATTTCTCAAATCTCCTTTTGATAAAACTATTTATAACAAAAACCTAGAGAGGACAGAAGACAGGGAAATATTTAAATTAACCATAGAAAAGATTGCTCACGGGGAATATGTTTTATTAGATGGTGTATACCCATCCCTAAGGATAGCAGATAATTCTTTATGTCAGCATATTTTAATTATGCAACAAGAATTATTCATTCCCGGACCCGAAGCTAATATTATGGTGTTACAAGAAGGGTTTTTTGAACATTTTGATTATATAAAAGAAAAATTAATAAAAGATACTATTATAGAAATAGGGTGTTTGGAAGATTTTAAAACAGTAGATTTTGTTCAACAAAGTAATGGTATTTTATATGTTAGTAATATAGGAGAAGATGATTGGTTGCATGAAGATCTTATGGACCAAGATTTAGAAACGCTTTTGTTTCAATCAAAGCTACTAAAATACCCAAAAGCAATCAAAGAACAAATAGAAAATAGCTTTAAAGGTTTTCATAAATTTATTCAAGAAATAAATCATAACTTTTGGATAATAGATAGCAGGGGTAATATTTTTAATTCCCAAGAATTATTAAAAGAAAGATCTGATTCCCATCAATGGTTATGGCAAAAAGTACAGTCTCTTATAGTGGGAAATAAAACAATAGAGTTGATACATACTAAGAAAAATATATGGGGCTTTAAAGAGCATTTAACTACAGTAAATATTAATGATTATTTCAAACATTTACCTGAAGAAGGATTTTCTACAATTATATTTCATATGGTTTTGAGTAATCATATAAGTATTGAGACTTTTATAAAAGCTTTAAAAGTTGCCTCTAGAAGATGCAAGAGAATAATAATATTAGAACACGATAAAGATAGTCTTAATTTTGGAGTTCATTCAGGGCATCAAATCATTAATTTAAACAATTTATTAAGGGTTTTAAGATTAGTGCCAGAGATAGAAAAAAGTGAAATAACCATACATTGGAGTGGATCTTCTTATCGTAAAGATGAAAGAATATATGGAGTCAAGGCAAATTTTAATAGAAATGTTATTATAACAATAGATTTATAGGTCTGATCTATTGTTAAAAATTAATTTAAATAATAATTATATATGAAATTATCTCTTAGAAAATTTTTAAAAAAATATGAAACTCATCGCATAGATGTAGCAGTTTCTTTTTTGGAAAAAGGCAATAATTTACTTGATGTTGGCTGCGCAGATAGTTTGTTAATATTTAAAGCTAGAGAGAAATTTAATAAACTTTATGGAATAGATATAGATGCTAATAATATAAAAAAAGCTCAAGACTTTGCCTTAAAAAATTCTTGTAGCGATCAATGTGAATTTTCTGTAGTAGATGCAAATAAGAAAATGGATTTTGAGGATAATTTTTTTGACTGTGTAACCATAATAGGTGTGATATCTAATCTTAATAATCCATTTGCTGTTATGAAAGAGGTAAAAAGAATAATAAAAAAAGATGGAGTTTTAATAATTCATGTGGGTAATTTGGCTTATATTAAGCACAGGATTAGATTGCTTTTAGGGCAATTGCCCATGACGAGTGCTCCTTATAATTTTGAAAATTGGGAAAATCTAGGCTGGGACAGAGGGGTATTACACTATTTTACTCACAGTACCATAAAGTGGTTATTAGAATTAAATGGTTTTAAGATAGAAAAGATGTCAAATTCGGGTTTATTTGCGAAACTAAGAAGTTGGTGGCCATCTTTGTTATGTGGAGATATAATTCTTAAAGCCAGAAATATAAAATGAGTGGGATTAACAAAAAAGCTAAAAAAAGGGATATTGCAATTATTGGTACTGGTTATGTAGGGTTGATAACCGGTGTTTGTTTTGCTTCTTTAGGTCATAATATTATCTGTGTTGATAAAGATAAAAATAAAATAGCTCTTTTAAATAATGGTCAAATTCCTATATATGAACCAGGATTAGATAAGATTTTAAAAAAACACAGGAAAAATATTTTATTTACCACAGACTCTAAAAAAGCCATTGAAGAATCAGGAATTATTTTTATTGCAGTTAATACCCCTACTGGAAAAAGAGGTGAAATTGATATGAAATATTTCAAAGCAGCCATAAGGGAAATTGCAACACAGATAGAAGAATATAAAATTATAGTTAATAAAAGCACGGTCCCTGTCGGAACTGGAGAATGGGTACAAAAAGAAATAAAAAAATATTACCAAGGTAATTTTTCTGTAGTGTCTAACCCTGAATTTTTAAGAGAAGGATCAGCTTTAAAAGATTTTTTAAAACCAGACAGGATTATTATCGGAGCAGAGGATAATAAGAGCAAAAAGATAATGTTGGAGATTTATTCAAAAATAGAAGCACCTCTGTTAGTAGTTGATATTAAAAGTGCTGAATTAATAAAATATGCAGCCAATGCTTTCTTAGCTACAAAAATTTCTTTTATTAACGAAATAGCAAATCTTTGTGAAAAAATAAATGGAGATGTTGTTAAAGTAGCAGAAGGAATTGGTCTTGATAAAAGAATTGGACCAAAATTCCTAAATGCTGGCATTGGTTATGGAGGCTCTTGTTTTCCAAAGGATGTTAGAGGATTGGATTCAATAGGAAAGGAATATAAATATAATTTTAATATTATTAAGGCGGTAATGTTAGTCAATCAAAAACAGCAAGAAAGATTTGTGAGAAAAATTAAAAAGATTTTAAATAAAATAAAAGGTAATAGAATAGGGGTTTGGGGTCTTTCTTTTAAGCCAAATACTGATGATGTTAGAAAATCTCCAGCCATAGCTATTATAAAAGAGCTTCAGAAAAATATTAATTATAAAATTCAAGCATATGATCCTATTGCCATAGAAAATGCAAAGAAAGAAATTCCTTTTAAAAATATAAAATATAGTAAAAATGCCTATGAAGCAGCAAAAAATGCTGATATTTTAATTTTGATTACTGATTGGTCTGAATTTTCTAAAATTAATATGCAAAGAGTAAAGAAATCAATGCGTCAATATTATATTCTAGATGGCAGAAATCAATTAAACCCAGAAAATATTAAAAAATTGGGATTTTATTATGAGGGAATAGGTAGAAAATAATAAACAAAAATGAAAAAAAAAGTTATTTTATTAACAAATATTATTACGCCTTATACAATTCCTCTTTTAAATTATATTAGCCAGAGAGGAAATTTTAATCTTAAAGTTTTAGCTTTGGCAGAAAAAGAAAAAAATAGAGAATGGAAGTTGAGCAAAAGAGAAATTAAATTTAATTACAAGATTATCCCAGGTTTTAATTTCTTTTTTTACGGAAAGAAAAAAGAAAAATCAATCCATATAAATTTTGGCGTTATATTGTCACTTATAAAAAATAATCCAGATATAGTAATAATTTCCGGTTATGATACTTTAGCTTATTGGCAGGCGTTTTTTTACTGTAAAATTTTAAGAAAAAAATGTATTCTTTGGAACGGAACAACGCTTTTCAGCACAGGAAACCCACAAGGATTTAAAGGATTTCTAAAGAAATTTATTATAAGAAGAGCAGATAGATTTATAGCCTATGGGACAAAAGCGAAAGAATATTTAGAATATTTTGGAGCGAAACCAGAAAATATTTTTATTAGTATCAATACGGTTGATGTAAGTTATTTTAAGGATAAAGTTAAAGAATTCAAGTCCTTGCCAGAATTTTTACAAGAAAAACAACAATCTACCAAAATGACTATCTTATATGTGGGTCAATTAATTAAAAGAAAAGGAGCTGAAGAAGTATTAAAGGCTTTGAATGTTTTAAATGATTCAGATATTAATTTTATAATTGTGGGAAGCGGCCCAGAAAAAGAGAATTTAAAAAACTTTTGTACAAAAAACAACCTAAAAAATGTGATTTTTGAAGGATTTCGTCAACAAGATGAATTGCCAAAATACTATGCTTTAGCAGATGTTTTTATTTTGCCTTCTTTAGAAGAAGTTTGGGGGTTGGTTGTTAACGAGGCGTTGGCAAGTGGGCTTTATGTATTATGTTCTAAATATGCGGGGGCAACTTATGATTTAATCAGTAAAGATAATGGGATGATTTTTGATCCAAATAATATTGAAGAAATAGCTAAAAACATCCAAAAATGTAAAACAAATATTTTATTACTGAGACAAAAAAAAGAACAGATAAGCAAATGGATGGTAGAAAACTTTAATATTGAACAAAGCGGAAAAAGTATTCTCTTGGCTATAAATTTTTAATTTTCAATTATGTTGTATAATTTCTGCACACTTTTTGACAAAAATTATTTCTATAAAGGCTTGGCTTTATATAATTCTCTAAAGCGTAATTGTGATGATTTTAAGTTATTTATTTTATGTATGGATGATATAACATATAACTTACTAAAAAGAATGGCTTTAGAAAAAATTCAATTAATTACTTTAAAAGAATTTGAAGATGAAGATCTTTTGGAAGCTAAAAAAAATAGAACTTGGGCTGAATATTGCTGGACTTGTACTGCCTCATTGATTTTGTTCCTTTTTAAAAAATATCCTGAGTTAGAAATAATGACCTATTTAGACGCTGATTTATATTTCTTTAATGATCCTAAGCCTTTTTTTGATGAATTTAATAACAGTTCTATATTTATAACAAAAAATAATCTTGCACCAGAATACAAAAGGTTGTCTGTTTATGGAAAATATAGTGTTCAATTTAATATATTTAGAAATAATGAGGATTCTTTAAAAGCTTTAAATTGGTGGCGTAAAAAAACAATTAATTGGTGTCGTAGTAGGAGTAGAAATTTATTTCATTTCATGCAAAAGAAAAAACAAAATATGCAAGGAGGGGATCAAATATATTTGGAAAATTGGCCTCTAAAGTTTAAAAATGTTCAAGTTCTTAAAAACGAAAAGCTTTGTCTAGCTCCATTTAATATATCTCAATATCCAATTTTTTTGAAAAATAATACAATTCATATAGAAGACTCTGTATTAATATTTTATCATTTTCATAGCTTTGAAATTAATGAAAAAAATAATTTTACCCTGGCAGATGGTGCTTATAAAATAACTAAAAAGGTTCGTGAATTGATTTATTTTCCCTATATTAACGAAATCAAGAATATTATGAAAGAGGTTAAAGAAATTGAACCTGATTTTAATTATGGTATAATAAAGAAAAGTTTTAAACAAAAAACCTTATATTTAATGAAAAAAACCTTATATAGTTTTTATCGTTTAAGGTTAAAATTAGAAAAAAATAAGATATATGAAAGGAGTAATTTTAGCAGGGGGTTTTGGGACAAGGATGCATCCCGTAACCAAAGCCATAAATAAGCACTTAATGCCAGTTTATAATAAACCAGTTATTTATTACGGAATTGAGAAATTAGTTCAAGCTGGGATAGACAAAATAATAATAATTACTTCCCCTCACCATTTGGAAGGTTTTGTTGATTTATTAGGCTCAGGCCAAGATTTCATTTCTATAAATACTGGCAGGCAAATTCAAATTGTTTATGGTATTCAGAATAAACCATCAGGAACTGCAGATGGTTTATGGATTGCCAAGGATTATATCGGAAATGATAATTGTGTTTTGTATTTAGGAGATAATATTTTTGAAGATAATATTAGTAAACATATTAAAAATTTTAAAGAAGGAGCTATTGTTTTCTTGAAGCGGGTGCCAGATCCAAAAAGATTTGGAATAGCAACTATAGATAAAAATAATATGATAATAGACATAAAGGAGAAGCCTCAAAATCCAAAATCCAATTTAGCAGTTATCGGGCTTTATGTTTATGACAATACTGTTTTTAAAAAAATGATAGGGCAGCCCATGTCTCCAAGAGGGGAATTTGAAATAACCTATATCAATAATTTATATATTAAGGAGAAAAGCCTTCAGGCAGTAGAATTAACAAAGAAGTGGTTTGATGTTGGTGACTTTAAAGATTTATTAGAAGCTTCTAAATTTTATGGCAATAAATATAAATAAAACAAAAAAAAAGCTAAAAACTAAAAACAGTTTTTTAATTCCCATTTCTTCTGTGGATGAAGGCAGTCGAGGGACGTTATTTTTTTGTGAGGCAATGAAGCAAATTCCTTTTCTGATAAAAAGAGTTTTTTGGATTTATAAAGTTTCTCCAAAAAGACTTAGGGGGGCACATGCTCGTAAGAAGACCGAATTAGTTTTGTTTTGCATCCAAGGATCAATAAAGATAGAACTGGATGATGGGTACAATAAAGATAATGTTATCTTGAATAAACCCAACATTGGTATTTTTTTAGGAAGATTACTTTGGCATAAAATGTATGATTTTAAAAAGAATACGATTTTACTAGCATTAGCTTCTAGTTTATATAACGAAGCTGATATGATCAGGGATTATACTAATTTTAAAAAATTAATTAATAAATAAATGATTTTATTTAATGATTTGAAAAAAAAATATCTTTATTTGCAAAAAGAAATAGATAATGCTTGTAAAAAAGTTTTGAGATCTGGTAGATATATATTAGAGAAAGAAACAGAAGGTTTTGAAAAAAAATTTGCCCAATATTTAGGAGCTAAATATTGCGCTGGAGTGGGTAATGGTTTAGAGGCTTTGCAGATAGCTTTAATGGCTTTAAATATAAAAGAAGGAGATGAAGTTATTACCACCCCTTATTCAATGGCAGCTAGTACATTAGCCATTAAAATGGTAGGAGCTATACCTGTTTTTGTTGATATAGATAATTATTTTCATATAGATGCTGATAAAATAGAAGAAAAAATTACTTCACGCACAAAAGCTATTTTACCAGTGCATTTATTTGGGCAAATGGCAGAAATGGAAAAAATAAAAAAAATAGCTAAGAGACATAATCTTTTCCTAGTCGAAGACGCAGCACAAGCTCATGGTGCAAGATATAAAGATAAAAAAGCAGGTACCTTTGGTGATATTGGTTGTTTTAGTTTTTATCCGACTAAAAATTTAGGTACCTTTGGAGACGGAGGAGCGATAGTTACAAATAATAAAAAATTATATGAAAAATGCAAAATGATAAGAAATTATGGTCAAAAAAATCGCTACGAACATGAATTATGTGGTTTAAATAGTAGATTAGATGAAATACATGCAGCCATTCTTTCAGTAGATTTAAAATATCTTAACAAATTTAATTTAATAAGAAAAAATTTAGCCAAAATTTATTCTTTAAAATTAAAGAACATTAAAGAGATTAAATTACCAGAAATCAGAATACATGCAGATCATATTTTTCATGCCTTTACTATAGAAGTAGAAAGAAGGCAAGATTTAATAAGTTTTTTGGCAAAAAATAAAATCCCGACTTTTATTTATTACCCAATACCCATTCATAAACAAAAATGTTTTTCAGGGTTTAATCATCTGGATTTTCCTATAACGGAGAAAAAATCTAAAAAAGTTTTATCTTTGCCCATTCATCCATTCTTAGAAAGCAAAGATATAGCTTATATTTCTCAAAAAATTGCGAAATTTTATGAAGTATAAAAAAATTATTTTGGTAACTGGAGGTGCGGGATCTATCGGAAGTAATTTTTTAAATAGGTTTGTTCCAAAATATAAAAATTATTTTTTTATTAACCTAGATATTCTTAATTATGCTGCTAATTTAGATAATATTAAAGTGAATAAGAATAAAAACTATCAATTTGAAAAAGTTGATATTAGGGACATTAAAAAATTGGAAAAAGTATTCAATAAATATCATCCAACCGATATTATACATTTTGCCGCTGAGGTGCATGTGGATTTTAGTATTATTAATCCATTAATTTTTGTAGAAACTAATATAAATGGCACACATAACTTATTAATATTGGCTAAGGCATATTCTATAAATCGTTTTCATCAAATTTCTACAGATGAGGTGTATGGTCAACTCTATGGCAAAAAAGGTAAGTTTAAAGAAAGTGATAATTTAAACCCAAACAATCCTTACAGTGCCTCTAAGGCAGCAGCTGATTTGTTAGTTAGTGCTTATCATAAAACTTTCAACTTAGAGACAATAATAACGAGGAGTTCTAATAATTATGGACCACATCAAGACAAAACGAAATTTATTCCTAAATTTATTACAAACTTACTGGATAATAAAAAAGTACCTTTGTATGGCAAAGGTGAAAATATTAGAGATTGGATTTATATAGAAGATAATATAGAGGCTATAGATTTAGTGTTCCACAAGGGAAAATCAGGTGAAGTTTATAACATTGGAGGGCAATGTGAAAAAACCAATATAGAAGTTACCAAAATTTTATTAAAATTACTTCACAAAGATGAGAGTTATATAGAATATGTTTCTGATAGGCCAGGACATGATTTCCGTTATGCCCTAGATACAAGCAAAATCTACAAAGAATTGGGGTGGAAACCCAAGTATATTTTTGAAAGAGGAATCAAGAAAACGATTGAATTTTATAAAAAACAAAAATAAAAAAATCAGTAATAAATTGATAGATGTTGTGTTTAAAGTATTGTATAGAATATTATAATTCTAATCATTGATATTTATGAAAATACATACAGGTAAAAAATGGCAAAACGGTTTTTTAGATTATTATTGTAGCAAGAAAGAATATAGAATTCAGGTTTTAGCTTGGAAGAATTTGGAAAAAATAGAAGGTGCCTACTATATCAGACCTAAGAGTTTAAAAATGGCTTTAAGGTATTTGCCAGTTGTTGGTTTTTATGGATTATTTACAAAAGCTTGGTCTAGATTTCGTGAACAAAGGAGAAATGATAAATATGTTTCTTGCGGCATAGGTAAAATTATTGAAACAGGGGATAATTCAGAATTTAAAAATAATGATATCATAGCTTTTATTGCGCCATTTCATCCTCATTTAGTTGAACGTTTAACTCTACCTCAGGAGTTTATTTTTAATATTAATAAAGATATTTTACCTCAATTATCATCAAAGGAAATTCTATTATGTTCTTTAAATCAAAGAAGTGAATCAAATCATTGGTGGCAGGATGTTATTAGCTGGAGCATATATTCGGGCAGAGATATTTCTCAAGAATTAAAAAAAAGATTAGAACAAGGGTTAATTCAGGAAATTAAAAATACCAATTGGAATAATTGTGAGAAAATTAATACCCAAATCCCAACGATAATTAAAGAAACAAAAGGTGAGGTTAAGAAACTAGATTCTCGTAAAACCGGAGTTCTTTTTGGTTTTGGTAATTATGCTAAAACTAATATTATTAGTTTTATGAAGCCTTTTGTTAATATTACAACTATTCATGAAATTGATCCCACACAAATTTGGCAAAAAAGTGCTCAAAAATGGGATTCAAGTCCTTTTCCAAGAGACAATGAAAAATATGATGTTTATTTTGTTGCCAGCTATAATCATACTCATGCCCCAATAACATTAAATGCTTTAAAGCAAGGCGCTTATGCTGTGGTAGAGAAACCAGTAGCGATGGATTATGAAGAATTAGAAGAAATTGAAAAGGCAATAAAGCAATTTGGACCTAAGATTTTTATTGGTTTTCATAAAAGGTATTCTATATTTAATGATTGGGCAAAAAAAGATTTAGGAGTTAATTCTGGTGACCCTATCTCATATCACTCTGTTGTCTATGAGATAAGTCAGCCTAAGTATTTTTGGTATTCTTGGCCTATTTCCCGAAGTACTTTTTTTGCTAATGGGTGTCATCAAATTGATCATTTCTTGCATTTAAATGATTTTAGTAAACCTAAGGATTTTGATATTAAGTTATTACAAGACAATGCTATAGAGGTTTGGATTGAATTAGAAAATGGGGCAGTATTTACTACTGTTTTTAGTGAAAAAGGCAGTACTCGGGTTGGGCCTAGAGACCATGTAGAATTAAAAGTTCCTGGTAAGAATATTAGGATAACTGATAATATTTTTTACCTAGCAGAAGATGAAACAAGGATTATTAGGAAAAGAAAAATGTATAAAACTAATAGTTATCGTGATATGTATATTAAGATTGGTAAAAGAATAGCTAATAATGAACAAGGAGATTCTCTTAAATCTATTATGGTTTCAACAAAATTAATGCTGGATTTAGAAGAAAAACTGCAAAGACAAAAAGGATGGGGAGATCAATACATAAAAGCCAAAGAAAAGTTTTGGAGCTATTTTAAATAATGAAAACATTTTTAGATGAAGAAAAATATCTTAATTATCACAGATTCTTATCCTCCAGAAATCCGTTCTGCAGCGCAATTAATGAAAGATTTGGCTAATGGTTTAAATCATAGAGGTTATAACATTTGGGTAGCCACTTCTTATCCAAAATACAATTTAGTTAATACAGAAGGATCTGTTTGGCCAGAGATTAAAGATGAAAATGGGATTAAGGTTTTAAGAATTAAAACTTTACCTCATCATAAGGTAAATTTTGTTATTAGAGGATTGGCTCAATTAATGATGCCTTATCTTTTTTTTAATAAAATAAAAAAAACAATTAAACAGAAAATTGATATTGTAATTGTTCATAGTCCACCTTTGCCTTTAGCGATTACTGCTTTGAAGATAAAGAATTTTTATAAAGCAAAATATATTCTTAATCTCCATGATATTTTTCCTCAAAATGCCATTGATTTAGGAATTTTGAAAAACAAACTGATAATCAAATTTTTTGAAAAAATGGAGAAAAAAGCTTATCA
>Ga0172377_10002527_pt1 | contig 18676 bp, 14 predicted proteins | sample Pumphouse3metaG_FD_119749 | JGI IMG/M metagenome (GOLD analysis project Ga0172377, IMG submission 119749) | Leachate microbial communities from a municipal landfill in Southern Ontario, Canada - Pumphouse #3 metaG | ecosystem: Engineered > Solid waste > Landfill > Unclassified | place: Canada...
AGTCGTGCTATGAAGAGTTTGGCTGTAGTTATTTATACAAAAGACAAACAGATAGTAAAAGATGCTCTTATTAATAAATTTGGATTTAGTGAAAATGAAATAGATGTTGAGAATAATTAGTTTTTGAGAATATCAATTATTGAAGAATATGAAATCTAATGACATTAAGAATTTGTTTGAGTGCTTTGAAGGGGCTGCTTCTGAATTAGAAGGGGTTGAATGTTGGAGCGCTCGTGAGTTACAACCTTTATTTGGGTATAGTAAATGGGAAAACTTTGTAAAAGTAATTGATAAAGCGAAAGGGGCTTGTCAAAATGCTGGACAAAAAATAGTAGATCATTTTCCTGACGTCAAGAAAACGATAGCTATGCCTAAAGGTGCTGAAAAAGAAATAGATGATATGCTCTTAACAAGGTACGCTTGTTATCTTGTTGCACAGAATGGTGATAGTAGGAAGGAACAAATTGCTTTTGCACAAACTTATTTTGCTGTTCAAACTCGTAGGGCTGAATTGGTTGAAACTCGTCTTTTAGAAGCAGAAAGAGTAAAGGCTCGTGCAAAATTACAAGAAACAGAAAAACAATTGTCTGGTGTATTGTATGAAAGAGGGGTTGATGATTATGGTTTTGCTATTATTCGCTCTCGTGGAGATAAAGCGTTGTTTCGATTAAGCACTGCTACGCTTAAAAAGAAATTTGGTATTCCAGGAAATCGTCCTGTTGCTGATTTTTTACCAACAATTAGTATTAAGGCTAAAGACTTAGCTGCTGAAATGACAAGTGTTAATGTTCAATCAAAAGATTTACAAGGTGTTCAACCAATAGAAAATGAACATATAGATAATAATTTAGCAGTTAGAAAAATGTTGTTGGAAAGAGGTATTGTTCCCGAAACTTTACCTGTGGCTGAAGATGTAAAGAAGGTGGAACGTCGTCTGAAAAGCGAAGAGAAGAAAGCTCTTAAAAGTAAAGAAAAAGACAAGTAATATAAACTACTATACAATATTAATTATGAGAGCAAAGAAACCTACTGTGGCGTTGATTTATGATTTTGATGTTTTAGTTGCTATTAAAATAACCTAGAATATAAAAATAAGGGAATAAGAAACTTCTTATTCTTTAATTTGACCAAAAGAGGGAATCAAATATTTGAAAAAATAAAATATATTAAGAGAAATGAAAAGAAGTAAATTCAAGCTACTCCTATTATTTATAGGTTTAGTAGCAATTACAGGAACAACACTGCTTTCTTGCAAAGATGATGAAGAAGATAATAACAATGCTGTTCAGGTTTGGGAATGTAAAACATATAACAATACCACATTAACATTGACAATGTATCCAAAAGAGGGTAAGTTTTACACTATTTTAAGTGATACTACTATACAAGAACCATGGTTAATATGTTTCCCTTATAAAGGTTGGACGTATTTTTATATGGCAAATGACTCAACTATGTTTGTTACAAAATCAGGAGACGATTCTTTAGGTTGGTATTCGTATGGAGATCATCCACAAAAATGGATAGTACGAAAACCTTCTTCTAACAAAATGGATATGTTCTATTGTGGAGGAGGATTATCTTTTACTCAATTTGAATACGAGTTTTATCTTAAAAAATCAACTCTTTTTTAAGATTAATCATCTTCTTAATTTACAGCCATTTATTTAAACATTTTCCTTAACAAAAAAAAGCGAAGCCATTACTTACTTCGCTTTGTGTATTTATGTTCTACTAAAGTAGTAGAAGTATTAGATATTAACTTTATTTGGCGTAATTTACTGCCCGTGTTTCTCGTATAACAGTTACTTTTATCATTCCTGGGAATACCATCTCTGATTGAATTTGTTTTGATAGATCCATTGAAATTTGATTTGCTTCACTGTCAGTTATCTTTTCTGCTGCAACTATTACTCTTAGTTCTCTACCTGCTTGGATTGCGTATGTTTTTACAACTCCTGGATATGACATTGCTATTTCTTCCAATTTATTTAATCGGTTGATATATGCTTCAACTACTTCTCTTCTTGCACCTGGACGAGCTCCTGATATTGCATCACATACTTGTACTATTGGTGCATAAAGACTTACCATCTCTATTTCATCGTGATGGGCTCCAATTGCATTACAGATTTCTGGCTTTTCTTTGCAACGTTCTGCAAGCTTCATTCCGTGAATAGCATGTGGAAGTTCTGGTTCATTGTCTGGCACTTTGCCTATATCGTGAAGGAGTCCTGCTCTTTTTGCAATCTTTGGATTAAGTCCTAATTCTGATGCCATTGTTGCACATAAATTAGCTACTTCTCTTGAGTGTTGAAGAAGGTTTTGGCCATAAGATGAACGGTATTTCATTTTCCCAATCATCCTTACCAGTTCATGGTGTAGGTTGATTATTCCTAAGTCAATACATGTTCTTTTTCCAATTTCTATAATTTCTTGTTCAATCTGTTTCTTTGTTTTAGAAACAACTTCTTCAATTCTTGCAGGGTGAATACGTCCGTCGGTTACTAGTTTGTGCAGTGCAAGGCGAGCAATTTCCCTTCTGATTGGGTCAAAGCATGAAAGAATAATTGCATCTGGTGAGTCATCAATAATTACTTCAACTCCTGTTAAACTTTCCAATGCTCTAATGTTTCTTCCTTCACGACCAATAATCCTACCTTTTACTTCTTCGTTTTCAAGGTTAAATACAGATACAGTGTTTTCAATTGCGTTTTCGGTTGCTGTTCTTTGTATTGATTCAACTACAATTTTCTTTGCTTGTTGATTTGCCGTTAGTATAGCTTCTTCAATAATCTCCATAACCCTACTTGAAGCATCTGATCTAGCTTCTCCTGTAATTGCTTCTATTAGTTCTTTTTTAGCTTCATCTGCAGATAATCCCGCAATTTGTTCTAGTTTTTCTACACTCTTTTGGAATGTTTTTTCAACTTCAGCTTGTTTTGTAGATAGAATTTCTAATTGTTTGTTTAGATTTTCTCTTGCTGTTGTAAATTCATTGTATTTCTTTTGAAACTCATCAACCTTAAGCTTAAGTTCTTGTTCTTTTTGCTTAATTTTGTTTTCAGTTTGCATAACACGATTATTACGTTCTTGTACTTGTTTCTCGTGTTCTGATTTTAGTTGTAGAAATTTTTCTTTGGCTTGGAGGATTCTTTCCTTTTTAACCATTTCTGCTTTCTCTTCAGATTCAACTAAAATTTTAGCAGATTTTTTGGTTAATGATTCGCGCAGTCTTGTTGTTGCTATATAAATTCCTAATCCGGTGAAAACTATTGCAACTATTACGCTTACAATTATTAGTGTTACTATGTTCATAATTTTATATAAGTATTAATTAGTCTATTCTTATCCTTTTAAAGTAGCTAATATTTGGTTCGGATAAAACTTGTTGGTTGTTGAAAATAAAAAACCCACATCCTTTCAAAATGGAGTAAAGAAAACTCCGTAAAACACGATTTGAGTGCCAACTGTATCAAACTTCCACTGTCTTCATAAAGAAGAACCCCTAAGGGTTGAGGCCTGTTTTCCCCAGTTATGAGCGTTCTCTTTTCAATTTTTAATGTTGAGTTTCCAAACTGTTTTTTGAACTGATGCGGGAATATCTTAATATTTTTCTATATTTATTCTTCCTTGCAGAGTATGCTGTCTATTTCTTCTAATTTTGCTACTAATTGTTTGTCACTAAAAATGTTTTCTTCTTTTATCTTTATATAAGATGTTACATATTGTAGTAGCACCATTGCTAATAGGTCTTGTTTATCTTTATAAGCATACATCTTGGCGTAATCTTTGATATTTAATTTAACTGCTTCAACGGCTTTCCTAAAAACATCTTCTTCTTCTCTTTTTACCCTAACCTTATAAATTCTATCTGCTATTTCTACACTTATCAATATATCCTCAGTCATTTGCATTTAGAATTTATTATTATTGCTCAGTTTTAGTTATCATCCCCACACATCTGTCTATCTTACGCACCAAGTTATTTATTTTCAGTTTAACCTCTGTTATATCTGAACTACTTTTTATTGCTTCTCCTAATTTTAATGTTTTAATTTGTTCTTTTAAATTATTAATCAATTCCGATTGTTCCAATACAATCTTATCTAATTTTTGTTTTTCTGTTTGTAAACTTATTACTGTTTGTTCTAATTTATGATTTTCTCCTATCAGATTTCTAACCTTGTAGTCTATACCTGAAATAAGCTTATGTAAATCTTCCATTCAATCTTTTAGTTTACTTACTCTGCAAATATAATACAATTTTCGAATAATTGTTTATTTTGCACCGTTTATTTTAGTTAAGATATGCACAACTCTCTTTTAATCAATCTTTAAAGTATGTCCCATTCTTTCAGCTTTGGTCTTTAAATATTTTTCGTTGTATTTGTTGTGCCCAACTACCAAAGGAAGGGTTTCTAGTATTTCAATTCCATATCCTTCAAGCCCTGTTCTCTTTACTGGGTTATTGGTTAAAAGACGTATTTTGGTTGCTTGTTGATCTCTTATAATTTGAGCTCCAATCCCATAGTCTCTTTCGTCTGCCTGAAATCCAAGGGCAATATTTGCATCAACAGTGTCCATACCTAGTTCTTGAAGATGGTATGCCTTAATTTTATTAACCAAACCAATTCCTCTTCCTTCTTGGCTCATATAAATAACCATTCCTTTGCCAATTTCATCAATCATTTTCATTGCTTGGTGTAATTGGTCTCCACAATCACATCTGCAAGACCCAAAAATATCTCCTGTCATACAAGAAGAATGAACTCTAACAACAATTGGTTCGTCTTTTTCCCAAGTTCCTTTTTTAAGAACCATATGAGTAGCTTGATTGTTTAATTGGGTATAAGCAATTAATTTGAAATCACCCCAAGCTGTTGGTAGACTAACCTCTTGCTCTCTTCTAATTAGAGTTTCGTGGTTTACTCTATAAGCTATAAGATCTTTAATTGAAATTATCTTTATTCCAAACTTCTTAGACATCTCCATTAATTGAGGCATACGTGCCATGGTTCCATCTTCGTTAAGTATTTCAACTAAAACTGCAACTGGTGCCAATCCTGCCAAACGTGCTAAATCAACACACGCTTCTGTATGTCCTGCTCTTTGTAGAACTCCCGATGACTTTGCTCTTAGTGGAAAAATATGACCTGGACGGCCTAATTCCTCTGGACGGGTGTTTTTATCTGAAAGAGCCTTAATTGTTTTAGCTCTATCACTTGTGGAAATCCCAGTTGTACAACCATCTCCAAGTTTATCAACAGAGATAGTAAAAGGAGTTTCATGAGAAGAAGTATTTTGAGAAACCATCATATCAAGGTTTAACTCATTACATCTTTCCTCTGTTAATGGTGCACACATTAATCCTCTTCCATGAGTGATCATGAAATTAACTATATCTGGAGTTATTAGCTCAGCGGGGAAAATAAAATCTCCTTCGTTCTCACGATCTTCATCATCAACACATATCAACAATTTCCCTTGCTTGAAGTCTTCAATAGCTTCTTCTATATTATTCAATTTAGTTTCCATTTTTTAAATATTTTAGTCCGCAAAGATACAATAATTCGTCCTAGTTTTGCTTATTATTAATGATATTTATGTAAATTTGCATTTCAAACAATAGCCTACAATATATAATATGATTTATTTTCACACAATAACACAAGGAGTATTATTTGGTCTTACACTTTCCTTAATGGCTGGTCCTGCATTCTTTTCACTATTGCAGACAAGTATTAGCGAAGGTTTTAAAAAAGGATCTCATCTTGCAATTGGGATATCAATCAGTGATATATTCATTGCATTTACAGCTTGGTATGGATTAACATCACTTTTCGAATCTCAAGATGCTCAAAAAGCATTAGCAGTGGCTGGAGGGTTTTTCTTAGTAATATTCGGCATTTATACTGCAATGAAGCGTCATGCAACTTTACCTCATCCAAAAGGGATTCAACTTAAAACAAGATTTCAATTTAAATCTATCGCCAAAGGATTTGTTTTTAATATTGCAAATCCAAGTATTTGGATATTTTGGCTGATTCCTGTTGGAGTTGCAAGTAGCTACCCAAAAGCAAATCTACAAATCTTATTCCTGCTTTCAATTCTTATAACAGTTTTCAGTATGGACCTAATGAAATGTGCTATAGCTAATGAGTTAAAAAGATTTATGACAGATAGGGTTATTACATATATTAATAGGGTTATTGGAGGAGTTCTAATTGTATTTGGAATATATTTAATTTTAACTCTATTTATTGATATTACGTACTTTATGCCTCAAATAACTCAAAATAGTAAATAAAATAAATTAGAAACTAGTAAACGAGAAATATTATGAAAATAAAGAAAAAAATATGTATGATATGTATTGCTCTGATGGCTTTTTCGGGAATTTCCATACTAACATCATCTTGCGCTTACAGTGAAAGTAATTTTTACGGAGATCCAGTTGGAATTAGTCCATACAAAAAGAAGAGATCAAACGTTGTCAGAAGCAATATTAAGGTTAGGGATGCACATTCAAAGACTAACAAGAAAAAAAGGTATTAATCTAATAGTTAGATTTGTTTATTTTTTACAATAATCTTCAAAAAAAGCTTTCCCATACGCATAACCTATATCAAATAACTCTTGAGCTTTGTCAAAATCTGTTATTGTGTACTTCTCTAAGTTAGGAGTTATTAAATAATCACATTTCTTTGCCCATTTTTCTGTGTTGCTAATAATCGAAAGAGCCATTGCCCTTGAGAAAATATTAACCAATCCTTTAACTTCCGATTGGTTAGGGACCGTAACAACATCAACTCCAATTATTATATCACATTTCTCAAAAATTAAAGGCTCAACTGGAAGATTTTGCATAACTCCACCATCAATATACTGTTCTCCTTCAACCAATTTTGGCTCAAAAATAACAGGAATTGTACCCGAAGCAATCACATATTCTTTTAAAAATTTTCCACTTCCAACAAATTTATAAGTTGCATTATTGAAATTAGTTACACAACAATAGAATTTTATATTAAGCTTAGAGAAATCGTTATGCGGAATATTTTTTTCTAAAACTTTTGATAGCTTATCGTGATTAAATAAACCTTTCCCAAAACTTGAATTTAACTTTACAACATTCAAAATCGTATTCATGTTTTCCTTATCAACAATGTCAAGAATTTCAATAGGAGTAAAACCAGCACAATAAAGCACTCCAATAATTGAACCCATTGAAGTTCCCGAAACAACATCAACCTCAAATTTATATTCTCTCATCGCTTGTAAAAAACCAATATGAGCATAACCTAATGCCCCACCCCCACTTAGTGCTAAACCAACTTTTTGAGGTTTATTCTTAGTTTTCAATTCATCATTTTGGGCATTAGCTCTAATATTACTTGCCATAATAAAAACAATTATTAATAAAAATAAAATAGCTTTTCTCGATTTGTTTCGACCAACTTTCATGTAAAATTTCATCCGTGCAAATATACAATGTTTAATTATTAGCAGCAAAAATAAAGAAATTAAAATTATTCCTATATTTGCATAATGAAAAAACTAAGTTTAGAAGAAAAAGAATTTATAAAAGAAAACATAGAAGCAAACACAACCAAGCTTTTGCTCCAACCTCAGATTGAAAATATTGATATCAAACTATGCGTAAGGCAAATTGAAGGATATAGAAAAGCTATAGAAAAGTTCCCTTCCCTAATTGAGAGTGAAAATATAATTTTCCCAAAAAAGATAAACCTTGAACAAACCTCATCAGAACAAACTGCCAAATATAAAGCGTCACTCTTCCCAGCAGAATCAACCCTAAGAGATCTGACTTCCGGATTTGGAATTGATGATATATTCTTCGCAAAAAAAATCAAAAAGGTTTATTATCACGAAATAGATATTGAACTTGCAGAAGTAGCACTTTCAAATTTTGAAACTCTTAACCTCAATAATATTGAAGTCATTAAGGGTAATAGCCTAAATAATATTAGCAATTTAGAAGAAACAGATATCATATACATTGACCCTTCTCGCAGAAATGAAAACCAAAAGAAAGTATTCCTTTTAGAAGATTGCCAGCCCTATGTTGTTGATCTTATTCCAAAACTATTTGAGAAAACAAAAACAATTGCACTTAAACTCTCTCCAATGTTAGAGATAAAAAGCTTATTGAATGAGCTAATTAATATTAAAGAAATACATACTATTTCGGTTAAGAATGAGTGCAAGGAATTATTCGTTATCTTAGAAAAAGGTTTTAATGAGGAAATAAAATATCATTGTATCGATTTTGATTCAAATGATAAATTAATAGAATTCTCATATACTAATACTACAATCTCTCCAAATATAGCAAACAAAAACGATATAAAAAGAGATTTATTCTTGTACGAACCTAACGCTTCGGTAATGAAAGCAGGAGGATATCATGTTATTTCAGAATATTTCCCAATAAAGAAAATAGCTTCCCGCTCCCATTTATTTGTTTCAGAGCAGAAGATTGACAATTTCCCTGGTAGGACATTTATTATTACAACATTGTTCCCCTACAATCATAAAAACATTAAAACCCTATCAGAACGTTTTCCAAAAGCCAATATAACCATTAGAAACTTCCCTCAAATGGTTGCAGAGATTAGAAAACGTACAGGTATTAAGGACGGAGGTGATGATTATCTATTTTTTACTACCAATTCAGAAAACGAAAAGATAATAATAGCATGCGAAAAATTATCATAGTAATAATAAGTATAATAATTAGCTTTAACCTCTACTCCAAACCATTGCAAACTTATGATAATGGGACTTCCAAAATTGAAGTTGATACTATTTACCAAAAAATAGACACTACTACTATTACTCTTATAGTTTATCGTCCAATAAATAGCCATGCTTATTTCACAACAACACGTCCCGATTCAAATGACACAAGGATAAAAATATCTGTTGCAGCAGCTTTCACAGGGAAAGACCTTAAAAGTATAATGGGAAAATATATTGAAAAAGGAAATATGAAATGGGGTTATAAATCAATTGCTAATGGTTATGTATCAATAATTGATGGAAAGGTTTCAATACAACCAATTAACCACTCTTTAAAAACATCTCAAACTAAAGCAATTCGGAAAAGAGGCTATCTCTTTCAACAAATGCTATTGGTAAATGATTCCATTGTAATGGATTGTAGGATTTTTGGAGAAAGAGAAACCTATCGGAGAGCACTAGTAATCATTAATAATAATCCCTGCATAATAGAATCAGAACAAAGGTTGAAGATAAATGATTTTTCAGCTTCTCTAGTGAGAATGGGTATAAAAACTGCTATCTGCCTTGATATGGGAACATGGAGCCATGGCTGGATAAGAACAGAAGGAGATAATTATATACCAATTGGTAAACTTACATCAAGCACCGCAAACCAAACAAATTGGTTAATATTTACAGATTAGCAAGCACACCCATAATACCCCTACACATTGTACTCTTATTCTCAATCATTTCTAACAATTCCTCAAATCCCACAGTACTCTCTAACTGCATATTAGGAACATATCTTTCTTAAGAAACTGAGTTAATAACAATTATCCTTTTCTTCTTAAAGTATTTAATTGCCATAGAATTAAATTTTAAAGCAGTTAAAATAAATTTCAAAGGCTTAGTTTACCCCAAAAATAGGCTATTTCCAACAGAAAAATAGGCTATTTCTACCCAAAAATAGGCTATTCCTGACCAAAAATAGGCTATTTTCACCCTAAAAATAGGCTATTTCTGACCTAAACTAAGAAGTATAAATCCAAAACAAGGAAGTATAAATAGAAAACTAAGCAGTTAGAATATAAAAGAAATAGCAATAAAAGACGCTGTAAAATGTTTGAATTAACAATATATAATAATCATAAGAATAAAATCTCTATCTTGCGATTATTAGTTTCTTTGTAATTATTTGTCCGTTATGGTGGATTACCTTAATATGGTATGTTCCATTAGAAAGAGATTTGGTGCTTAATGTTATATTATTTGAATTACTTACTTTCTTTTCTTGGAGTTTTTGTCCGTGGATATTATATATTTCTACCTTTTCTATATTTGCTCCTTCTATTATTATATAATCTTTTGCTGGATTTGGATAAATATTCACTGAGTAGTTTTCTTTATTAACATCATTTATTCCTAATAATATTCTACACTCCTCTTGACTTTCTTCACTTTCACAATCTCCACTTTTTGCCTTTAGCTTATAACAATAATTAACCCCTTCAATAAGGTTAGTATCTTGATAAATATTGGTTGTAAATGTTGCTATTAATTCATTATTACGATAAAGGATTGAACTATCTGATTGAACTTGCCAGCTTATATTAAAGCGATTTCCTTCTTGTTGTATTTCAATATTTGTTGGTGTTGCAACTTCAATTACTGAAAGATTAAGACTGACTATACTATCACAAGAATTTATTGATTGAAGGGTTTGTATGTATATGCCAGCACTATCTGCATTGAAACCATTTTCTGCATAAGTGTTTCCCCTACATATTGAAGCCGATAAATTTGTATGATATATAGGATTAACCATTAAGTTTAGTGTGATGATACTATCATTCCCATTTGAAGTTTGAATTGTTCTTGTATATATACCTGCACTATCTACATTAAAACCATTTTCTGTGTAATTATTACCCTGACATATCGAATCATATATTTGTATTCTTATTCTATTATCATTAAGAGAAATATTATCAATTGCAGGTGGAGGGTTATATAGATCTGAATTATCATTTACCCATACAAATACTAATCTTTTAATATTACCCGCCACTCCTTGATTACCTAATTGTATCGTCTTAGTTATAGTGGAATTATTATAGCTATTACTCCAATAAGGACATGTCGGGCAAATTCCACCTGAACCGCCGAATAAAACAGCCTGGGTTGAATAAGTTTTATTACCATAGTAACATATTGAATCTGAACCACTATAAACAGTATCATCATCAACAATAAATACTTTAAGATAATCATAAGAAGTCTCACCTGTCATTCTAACATCAAATTTTAATGTATATGTATTAGCTCCAGTTGATTCAAATTGTCTTGTCGCACTTACACATGATATTGCATGTGCAGTATAAGCATTAGTTACTCCATTGTCATTAGATATAAGTAATGAATTACCATCAATAGTATCATTATCTACAGCTGAAGATATATACCAACGATTTATTGCATTTCCATTAGATATTATCCAATTTTTATTTTCAATTGTATCTTCAAAATTACAAGCATAAGGTATTTGAGCAATCTGTGGAGTATGAATAGATATAATATTTGACCAGTTGGTATCACATAATGGTCTTAAAGCAAAGCTATATGTTGTACCTAAATTTAATCCATTTATAGTAGCTAATGTTAATGATGTATCTGGAATTATAACTTGGGTTGCTGAAGTTGAAGATGGATTAAAAATTTCTGGATTTATAGCTTGATAAGCAATTATCCAATTTTGTGGCACTAAAATACTATTATCCCAATTAAATTGTATTGAATGATCATTATATTGAATAATATTAGGATTATAATTTGAAGGACAAGTTGGTGAAGGTTCAACAACTATATTATCAACCCTAAAATCACCAAAACCGTCTCCTTTAAAAATTATATACCTTTCTCCAAAACTATTAATAGGAATTAGATAATTAATAGTATCCCAATATGGAGTTTGTCCAGAACTACCATTTGGGTATTCTGTCCCTAATAATATTGCACCTATTGTGTCTGGAGTTGAATTAATATATACGAAAACTCTTTTTTCTGTAGTATTTGATATATATTCTTTGTAAATATTGTAAGTAATCTGCATATTAGATGTAAAGTTAAAAGCTGGACTTATTAATCGTGAATCTTCTCCAATATCATAGTTCCCAAAATATTTAGCTGAACCATTATTGAGTGACCAATTTATATCTCTTAATACTCCATTATTTTTTAACCTCCAACAATTAAATCCTGTTGTAAAATCTTCTGTGAATGGAAAATTACTTATTGGTGCATTATAACAAGGTGTAATATAAGTTATAGGTGATGTTAAAAGTGATGTTGTTTCTACATCGCAATATGTTTTTAAATAGAAATAATATTTAGTATTAGAAACTAAATTTGGAATAGTTATTGAATTAGTTGTTGAATAGATAGAATCATAATTATTTGAATTTCCAACTTGGTATAATATCCACCAACCCACATCATTTGGATCCCTTACTTGCCAAGAAAGATCTGCACTCAAAAAATTATTAGAATTTTGTGTGGCTACAATATTATCTGGTCTAATACAATGAGATAATCTTTCATCAATTAATAAATCATCTAATACTATCGTAGAATTGTTTTCATTTGATTTTAAAGCAATATAATGCCCTGGACCTTGGTAACTTTCAAGACTAATGTCAAATTCTGCCAATATGTTATTAAATGTTATTGAGGTAATAGAATCAAATGATGTAATATCATTTGGATCACTCATCATCCCAATAGTAATTATGTTATCTCTATTATTTTGATATCCATAATAAATTGCAGATTTAAATCTAATCATCAAATCACTAATATTTATTGCATTATTAATTTCGGGAGTAATAAGAATATCTCCATTATCGATAGTTAATCTTCCATTTATTAAATCTGTTGAAGATGTAGTCCAACAAGTTGGAAATGTATTTATTCCTGAACGGGTAAAGGTTTCTAAAAATGGTAATGTATCAATAGTTGAACAGTTTGTTCTAAAATATATCGTATCACTACTTGCAGAATGGGAGGTATCACATAATGTTACTATATATGCTTGATAGTTTGAAGATGGCATTAAATTGTTTAATGTAAAATTATTTGTTGTAGTTATTACAGAATCATAAGTTGAATTATAAGTTGGTTTATAATATACTTTCCATGTTGTTTCATTTCCTGTAAATAAATTCCAACTAATATCTGCTGATGTAGTACTTATATTATCTGCTTGTGGATTAATTGGTCTTGGACAAGTTGGTATTGCATCAATTAAAACATTTTTTATACCCATTTCTCCTGGATCATAACTATATTTAAAAGCAATATACTGCCCAGAAAACTCATATTGAGAAAGATTAATATCAATATTTCTCCAATTACTATTTGCAGATACTGTAGTAATAGAATCAAATGTAGTTATATCTTCAACATCTGTCATCGCTCCTATTGTTAAATTTCTTAATGTAGTATCTTCTGAATAATATTCAGCCTCCATTTTAAATTTCAACATTAAATTATTTAAATATATGGAATCATTAAAACGAGGTGTTATTGCTATTCTTGTAGCATTATAAGCCATTCTAAAATATAAACTACCATTATATACATACATTGTTTGTATTCCATTATCGGAATTATATTGTTTCCAACAAGTTGGAAAGACTGTTAAACCTGAACCATAAGTATTAAAATTCTCAACATATGGTAAACTATTTATTGTATTGCAATATGTTCGAAATGCAATAGTATCAGTGCTTTCCGATAAAGTAGAATCACAAAATGTTCTTACAAATGCAGTATAATTAGTTTGAGGCAAGAGATTTGCTAATGTAAAAGTTGATGAATTTGCATAAACGGAATCATATACAGTACTTGAATTAGTTTTATAATAAACATACCACTGAGAATCGTATGAATTGCCAGAGAACCAAGATAAGTCAGTTTGTGTTGAATTAGTATTTGAAGTTAAATTGTATGGTCTTGCACAAGGAGGGGTATAATCAATAATGAAATTAGAAATATCATAATGACTTGCTCTAAATACAATATGTTTTCCACTGCCTTGATATTGATTAAAATTTAAGTTAACACGTTTAAGTATATTGTAAGGAATATTCAAAACAAACACTGTATCAAATGTTGAATAATCAGATTCATTATCCATTACACCTACAATCATTGCATTGTTTCCATAATATGCTTCTAAATCATTTTTTATATTAAATGAAACTGTTAGATCTTTTATATTTATAGATTGATTAATTGCAGGTGTTAACGCAGCATTATTATTATAATAAAAAATTAACTTATTTGAATAAACATATAAGAATGATGAGCCTGGATCTGATCTATACCAACATGTAGGAAAGACATATCTACCACTTCCATAAGTACTAAAATTTTCAATATATGGTAATGTATCTATTGTTCTACAATCGGTTCTTAAAGATAAAGTATCACTTTTCAATGAATTTGAAGTTCCACAATCAGTAGCCACTATAAATTTATAATTAGTTAGTGGCAATAAGTTAGCTAGAGTATAAGGCTTTGAAGTAACCCTAATAGAATCAAATACAGAAACAGTATCAATTTTATAGTAAATCCACCATGCAGAATCCCCAAGATGTCCTTCTGCCCATGACAAATCTACCGATGTTGAATTAATATCTCCAGTAAAATTAAATGGTTTAGAACATGCAGGAGTTGTTTGAATAGTAATATTATCAATATCCATAATTCCATCAGATTTAAAAGCAATATAATTTCCATTACCATGATATTGTGAGAAATTGACTTCAACATTATTAAAATTATAATAGGAAAATGGTTGAAAAATTGCAATAGTATCAAATGTAGAAATATTTGAATTATTATTCATAATTCCAACGATAATTTTTGATGAAGACCCTTGAATACCTAAATTCATAATTAATGTATTAATGTGAATTACAGAATCAATTTTAGGTAATACAACTATAGTATTAGGGACACATAAATACCTATTACTATTCCCCATTATCATTGCGTTAGTACTAAATGACGACCAACAAGTAGGAAGAGTTCCATTATTATAGCTTTGAAAATTTTCTTGATAAGGCAATGTTGTAATTGAACATTGACAAAAAGAATTAATAGCAAATAGAATTGCAAAAATAGAAAGTAGTATATGTTTCATATTGTAATATATAATTTGAGAACAAAAATACATATTATATTTTAAATAAACAATTACAAATAAAAAAACAATTTTCGCCAATCGCTGAAAAGATTTACTGAAACAAAGAAAGAATTTTGTGAAACGAAGAATTGGAAACGTGATATAGGGAAAGAAAAAAGGCAACTCAAATTAATGAATTGCTTCTAATATTTGTGTTAATTAATCTTGTTCCGATAATCTAACTCGTAATTTGGTATTTCTTCTTGCGAATATGCAATAAGAAACAATAAAGTAAATATAGTAAAAGACCGAATCAAAGAAAGAGTTTACTTAATCTTCGTTTTAATTATTACTTATTATTCAATGTTGCTACAGTTCCTGCAGAGTATTGGAAGGGTTTAAGATTAAATAATTCCATTACCGCAAAAACATGGTCAAAGATATCTGACTGTACTCTTTCATAGTCTATCCAACTTTGCTTGGCTGAGAAGCAGTAAATTTCAATTGGCACTCCTGTTGGACCAGATTGAAGTTGTCTTACCATATGTGTCATCTCTAAATTAATATCTGGATTATGACTTAGCCATGTTCCAAGATATTCTCTAAATGTACCAATATTTGTAAGCTTATGCCTATCTAGTGGAGTATTAGTTGTAGTATTATACGACTCAAGCATATTAAGTTTTTGCTCAAGATAATCTTTAAGAAGTTCAGAACTTTTTAGTTGTTCAATTTCAGCATCACTCAAATGATGGATAGTGTTTATATCAATATTAATTGAACGCATAATTCTCCTTCCTTTCGATTCCTGCATTCCCCTCCAGTTGGTAAAAGATTCTGATACTAATTTATGAGTTGGAATTGTTGTTATAGTTTTATCCCAGTTTTGAACCTTAACAGTTGTTAGATTAATTTCCAAAACATCTCCATCAACTCCTCTATTTGCCATTACTATCCAATCACCAATTTTAACCATATTGTTTGCACTTAGCTGTATTCCTGCTACAAATCCAAGTATGGAGTCTTGAAAAACTAAGATAAGTACTGCTGCAAATGCTGTTAAGCCTCCAAGTAAAATAAGTAGGGATTTACCTGTAAAAATACTTACTACTACAATCATTGCCACACACCACACAAATATCATCAATACTTGAGTAAATATTTTAAGAGGTTTTTCTTTCGATATTGGGTAACTTTCCCATATCCTATTTACTCCATCAAGAACTGAACTAAAGAGTAATACCGATGAAAAGGTTATCCATGCACTAATAAATTTATGAATAATGCCCATATATTGCCACTCAAGTGAGGTAAGCCCAATTTGAATTACAATTGCTGAGATTAGATATCCAAGACGACGAAAGAATTTCTTATCAAAAAGTAGGTTATCCCAATTAGTTGAAGTATTTCCCGCAATTTTAATTATTATATGAGCAAGATATTTCCTTGCTATTATATATGATATCCATCCAATTAATCCAATAATAAAAATGCTTATTGTTGTATTTAGGAAGATTAATAGTCCTTCAGAATTAATTCCAATACTCTTTAGAATTGAGGTTAAGTTCATATTATTTTAGAGTTTTTATAGTATTCTATTTGCAAAGATACATTTTTCTAAGCTGTTTTCAAAATCCTGATTTGGTAGGCTTAGTTCACTCTAATGTAAATTGTAGTAAATATTATTGGTTTTGGGTTATAAAAATAAAGGCAATTCAAATTAATGAATTGCCTTTATTATATGTTAGTTAATCTTAGTATTTACTATTTATTAACTTTAAATTTAGTTACACCATCTTTGATGAAAGATACAATTTGATTTGCTGATGCAATACCTGCATTTAGGTTTGCTTCTGCTGTTTGAGCTCCCATTTTCTTTGGAGTTGCAAAAACTCTTGGTGCAAATTGATTTAATTCTTCTTGGTTAGAAGCTGCAATATCTGTACAGTATTTTAGATCTGTTCTTTCTGCAAGCAATTTAACCATACCTTCTTCATCAATAACTTCTTTACGAGCTGTGTTTACCAAACATCCGCCTTTTGGCATCTTTGATAATAGTTCGTAGTTAATTGATTTCTTAGTTTGATCATTTGCTGGTATATGAAGAGATACATAATGACAGTTTGAGTATAGCTCTTCAATTGTTGAAGCTACCGTAACTCCCTCTGATTTCATTTGTTCTGCTGGAACGAATGGGTCAAATGCCCAAACTTCCATACCCAATGCTTTTGCTTTGTTAGCCACTAAACGACCTACATTACCATAAGCGTGGATACCAATCTTCTTACCAATTAATTCCGATCCTGTTGCTGGAGTGAAGCAAGTACGAGCCATATAGATCATCATACCTAATGCTAATTCGGCAACTGCATTTGAGTTTTGTCCTGGCGTATTCATTGCAACAATTCCTCTTTCTGTGCAAGCTGCAAGGTCAAGATTATCATATCCTGCTCCTGCTCTAACAACAATTTTAAGTTTTTTTGCTGCATCAATAACTTCCTTTGTTATTTTATCTGAACGAACTATTAATGCATCAACATCAGCAACTGCTTTGTATAGATCATTAACGTCTGTGTATTTTTCTAGAAGAGCTAATTCAAAACCTGCTCCTTCAACAACTTTTCTTATTCCGTCAACCGCTGCTTTTGCAAATGGTTTGTCGGTTGCTACCAATACTTTTGTCATATCGATTAAGCGTTTAGTTTTTCAAATTCTTGCATACAAGCTACGAGAGCTTCAACTGATTCTATTGGACAAGCATTATATATAGATGCACGGAATCCACCAACTGAACGATGCCCCTTAATACCTATCATACCTCTTTCCTTTGCAAAAGCCATAAAATCTGCTTCTTTTGCTTTATACTCATCATTCATTACAAAGCATACATTCATTATAGAACGGTCTTCTTTTTCTGCAGTTCCTTTGAACATCTTGTTTCTGTCGATTTCGTTATAAAGAAGATTTGCTTTATTAACATTAATCTTATTAATTGCTTCAAGTCCCCCAAGTTCTTTAACCCATTTCAAAGTTTCGTGCATTACGAATATTGAGAATACTGGAGGAGTGTTAAACATTGAGTTATCTTTAGACTCTGCTCCAACGTGAGTTTTATAGTTAACCATTGATTGAAGTTTTCTTTCTGCTGTTCCAAGAAGGTCTTTTCTAATAATAACAAAAGTTACACCTGCTGGACCAACATTCTTTTGAGCTCCACCATAAATCATAGCATATTTAGAAATATCAACTGGACGAGACATAATATCAGAAGACATATCTGCTACAAGATTAACAGGAGAATCAATATCGTGTTTTATTTCTGTTCCGTAGATAGTGTTATTTGTAGTGATGTGGAAATAATCTACATCTGTTGGAATAGTGTAATTTTTTGGGATATAAGTGTAGTTTTTATCTTCAGAAGAAGCAACAACTTCAACATCACCATAAAATTTTGCTTCTTTAATTGCTTTCTTAGCCCAAACACCAGTTTGTAAATAAGCTGCTTTCTTATTTAGCAGATTAGCTGCAAGTTGGAAAAATTGAGTTGAAGCACCACCTCCTAAGAATAATATCTCATAATTTTCAGGGATGTTTAATAATTCTCTCCACAAAGCATTTGTTTCAGCCATTACTCTTTCCCAACCTGGAGTACGGTGAGAAATTTCAAGCAAACCAATACCGGTGTTATCGAAATTACGAATCGCATCAATAGCTGATTCAACTGCTTGTTTTGGCAAA
>Ga0172377_10002532_pt1 | contig 18660 bp, 21 predicted proteins | sample Pumphouse3metaG_FD_119749 | JGI IMG/M metagenome (GOLD analysis project Ga0172377, IMG submission 119749) | Leachate microbial communities from a municipal landfill in Southern Ontario, Canada - Pumphouse #3 metaG | ecosystem: Engineered > Solid waste > Landfill > Unclassified | place: Canada...
AACAACCCCTACCGGAGCTTTAGAAATTGTAATGCCGCCTCCATTTGCACATCCCTTTCATTCAGTATATCTTCTATAGTCGGTGCAATTCTAATATCAGGCTTAACCCCCTCATGCTCCGACATGCCATCCACAGCAACCCTATAAACCAAAGTAGAATAATGGAGACGAAGCCGTGTGTTATTAATCACCGTATCCTTGGAGCTGTCGGTACATACATAGGTTGCACCGGTTTCACTGCCTACCAGGGTTCCAAGGTTATGATGCTTTACTAATGCGCAAAAATGGCCTGTTGTTGAAAAGCCTGCCCCATCTGTCAAAACAACAGCATCACCGTCAAAAGTTGTATCAGCCGGAGTAACATGCTTTGTATAACCTACTACTTTTTGGAGTAACGGCAGCTCATCTAATGCCTCTGAAACAGAAAGGTTTGTATGACCGCACCCTACCGCCACAATAATTGGGTTTACTAAATGGTAGAACTCCAACTCGGTCATTCCATCTTTTATTTCATCATAGGCCGATAAGAAAAGTTGTTTCAGCTCGTTTTTATCTGCGAAGTATAACGGGTTTTCTTCCAGAATACACTTCTCCAGTTGACCAAGGTCTTCAGTCAGTTCTTTCCTTGTGTACGTTTTGGTATTAATGTTACTTACATCAACAACCCTGCCGAACACACCGGTGCCAAAAAAAGCAGCCGCAAGGGCTAACCACGCCAGGCTCCAAAAACTAAGTATTTTTATTCTGTTACCCCTGAACTTTCTAGTCATTATAACAAATAAAGCCATTGTCAGCAGCAAGAATATCAAACCAAATAGTACCGGAGTATCTATTGGGATAAGACCGGATTTATTCGCCGAAAACATAATTCCTCACACCTTTACATTCTACTATCAGCTTGATTTTCTTCTTGCTAACGTCTATCCCATGTATTTGCAAATAATAATCTATTAAAGCGGATACTTTTGTTAGATATTCTATTTCTTCATCGCTACATGAATCTATATTCACCGTTTCTTTAAGGCTATCTATAAATTTTATGTCTTTGTATTTTAACAATTCTAACAGTTGGTTTAAACTTAAATCCTCATCGGGATAATAGAATAATTCCTGCAAATACTTATTCCCAATCATAGCCTAAATCCTTTCCCAAATATTTTATAAAGTTCATTTGTCTTTCCCCTATAAGGGTAAGCGGTATATATTCTGAGATAATATCTAACAGCCTATCTTTGGTTGTAATGTTCAAATCCTTGCATAGTGTATACGCATCTATGAAATCCTTTGCCGGTTCCGGTCTAGCTGCTATATATAACGTGATAAAGACTTTACATCTTCTAGCATGTCATCCTGAGCGAAGCGAAGGATCTATCCAAGTCGGATTCTTCGGGCTTCGCCCTCAGAATGACAGACAAAACTCAGGAGGTTCCTTAATCTGTTCATTTATCCATCCATCTGAAAGATTAAAAGCAAATTTTGTAAGGTCTAATATTTTTTCCAATAACTTTAGGTTGGTCTCACTGAATACGCAGTCAATATCCTTAGTTGCCGGTCTATTATCATAAACCATAGTCATAATAGAACCACCGTAAACTGTTATCTCGAGCTGCAATTGATTTTCTTTTAATCGTTCATTTAAATAGTCAAATATCTGTAACAGTTTGTTTTTATCCAGTAAATCAGTATTGCTAAGCATGTCCATATAAAACCTCCTATTCACGCAATCCTTTATCTTAATTATACCATACTACTAATTATTGACATAACAATAGGGTACTACTTCTTAAACTTACTAAGAAATAATACCCTTACTTTATTTTACACTGTTTCTTTTAGAACCCTTGGCACGCAGGGTTTGGAGGCATTTTCCAGGAATGGTGTCAACACCCCCGTCCCCTTGTCACAATAGCTGCCTGGGCTGCGGCCAGCCGTGCTATGGGCACCCTAAAGGGTGAGCAGGACACATAGTCGAGGCCCACCCTGTGGAAGAAATCTATAGATGAGGGCTCCCCACCGTGTTCGCCGCATATGCCAAGTTTAATATCCGGCCGGGCCTTTTTGCCCAGTTCCACCGCCATCTCCACCAGCTTGCCCACTCCTATCTGGTCAAGTCTCTGGAAGGGGTCTACATCTATTATGCCCTTGTTTTTGTATTCATCAAGGAATTTTCCCGCATCGTCCCTGGAAAAGCCCATGGTCATTTGGGTCAGGTCGTTGGTGCCAAAGGAGAAGAACTCCGCCTCCTTTGCAACCTCGTCGGCGGTAATGGCCGCCCTTGGTACCTCAATCATGGTCCCTGTTAGATAATGAAGGTCTGTTCCCGACTGCCGTATTATTTCGTCGGCAGTTTCAACTATTAGGTCCTTTAAGTATTTAAACTCCGATACATTTCCTATTAAAGGAACCATAATCTCCGGGTTAACCCTTATGCCGGTCTCTTTTATTACCTCTATAGCAGCCTCAATAATAGCCCTTGTCTGCATTCTGGCAATCTCCGGGAAGGTAATGGCCAACCGACAGCCCCGGTGCCCCAGCATGGGATTGAACTCCTCCATGTCCTTTATAAGGCCGTTAATCTCTCCTACGCTCATATCCATATCCTCCGCCAGGGCCTTTATGTCTCGCTCCTCCCTGGGGAGGAATTCGTGCAGCGGCGGGTCCAGAAGCCTTATTGTAACCGGCATTTCTCCCATCGCCTTGAATATCCCTTTAAAATCTTCCTTTTGCATGGGCAAAAGCTTCTCAAGAACCTTTTCTCTCTGCTCGGTGGTCCTTGACAGAATCATTTCCCTGACAGCTGGTATCCTGTCCTCCTCGAAGAACATATGTTCGGTTCTGCAAAGCCCTATTCCCTCTGCACCAAATCGCACCGCCGTGGCAGCGTCCTTCGGGTTGTCGGCGTTGGTCCATACCTCCAGCTCCCTTATCTCATCCGCCCACTCCATTAGCGTGGCAAAGCTGCCGGACAGCTGCGGCTCGGTGGTAGGTATGCTGCCCGAATAAACCCTGCCGGTGCTGCCATCCAGCGATATAGACTCCCCTTCGGATACCGTTACGCCCTTTACCGTAAACCTCTTCTGGTTCTCCTCAACCCTTATAGCACCGCAGCCGGCAACACAACATTTGCCCATACCCCGGGCCACTACCGCAGCGTGGGACGTCATGCCGCCCCTTGATGTAAGGATACCTTCCGCTGCGTTCATACCCTCTATGTCCTCCGGCGAGGTCTCCTGCCGTACGAGAATTACCTTGGTCCCGGCCTGAGCGGCCTTTACCGCTTCCTCAGCGGTGAAATACACCGCGCCGGTGGCGGCCCCCGGCGATGCCGGCAGCCCCTGAGCCAGAAGCTGGGCCTTCTCCAACTCCTTCACGTCAAAGTTGGGGTGCAGCAGCTGGTCCAGCTGCCCGGGCGGGATTCGCATAAGGGCATCTTCTTTTGTAATAAGGCCCTCATTCACAAGGTCCACCGCCACCTTTACCGCCGCAGCGGCGGTCCTTTTGCCGTTGCGGGTCTGCAGGATATACAGTTTACCCCTCTCCACCGTAAACTCTATATCCTGCATGTCTCTGTAGTGCTTCTCTAAAAGTACCGCGGTCTCCCGGAACTGTTTATGTACATCGGGAAATACTTCATCCATACTTTCTATGGGCTTTGGCGTTCTTATGCCCGCAACCACGTCCTCGCCCTGGGCGTTTAGCAAAAACTCTCCGAACAAGGCTTTTTCGCCGGTGGCGGGGTTTCGTGTAAAGGCCACTCCGGTGCCGGAGGTATCTCCCAGATTGCCAAACACCATCGATTGGACGTTAACCGCCGTGCCCAGGTTATGCGGAATATCGTTTATGTTCCTGTATGCCCTGGCCCTTGGGTTGTCCCACGACCTGAATACCGCCCCAACCGCCAGAAGGAGCTGATCATTGGGGTCCTGGGGAAACTCCTCTTTCATTTCCCGGCTGTATAGTTCCTTGTACCTTTTTGCGACCTCCTTCAGGTCCTCCGCAGTCAAATCCGTATCAAACTCGGCACCTCTCTTCTCCTTAACCAAGTCAAGGATAGCCTCAAACTTGTATTTTTCTATCTGACACACCACGTCGCCAAACATCTGAATAAACCTTCTGTAGCTGTCGTAGGCGAACCTTTCGTTACCTGTGGACCTGGCAAGCCCCGTCACCGACCTGTCGTTTAGACCTAAATTTAAAATGGTATCCATCATACCGGGCATTGAAATGACTGCGCCCGAACGGACAGAGACCAGTAACGGGTTTTGTATATCCCCGAAGGTTTTGTCTGTTATTTTCTCAAGGTTTCTCACGCACGTGAAGAGTTCTTCCGTAAGCCCGGGAGACAACTGGTTCTCCCACCCGGAATAATACTTGTTGCAAGCCTCGGTAGTAACTGTGAACCCCGGCGGTACCGGAAGACCTATCCTGGTCATCTCAGCCAAGTTGGCACCCTTTCCGCCCAAAAGGTCCTTCATGCCGGCTTTACCTTCCTCAAACATGTAAACATACTTATCCATCCTTTTCTACGCCTCCTTTAACATCTGAATAACAATACTGGCCGTTTCCTCCACAGCCTTTTTGGATACGTCAATTACAGTGCAACCTAGCTTTTTGAAAAGGGCGTCGGCGTGTTCAAGCTCTAGCAGTATCCTTTCCATACTGGCATAGTTGGCACTGTCTTTAAGGCCCAGCGTCTTAAGCCTCTCCCGCCTGATAAGGTTTAGCTTTTCAGGGTCCGCCGTAAGCCCTACTATCCTTTTTGGCGGTATCTTGAACAGTTCCTGGGGCGGCGATATCTCCGGTACCAGCGGAACGTTGGCCACTTTGTAGTTCTTGTGCGCCAAGTACATGCTTAAGGGCGTCTTTGACGTACGCGATACGCCTATTATTACCGCATCCGCCTTGAGGATGCCCCTCGGGTCCTTGCCGTCATCGTATTTAACGGCAAATTCCACCGCGTCCACCCTTTTGAAGTACTGCTCATCCAGCTTGTATATAAGGCCTGCTTCCAGCCTGGGGGTGGTGGTGGCGACTTTGCTTAAGGCTTCCATAAGGGGCCCCAGTATATCCACCCTAAGTATCCCGTATTTGTCGCATTCCTCCTCTAGGGCAATTTTTAACTCCTGCAGCACGATGGTGTACACCACTATGCTGTTGTAGTTTTTTGCTTCCTGAATAATTCTTATTATCTGGGATTTGTCGGTCACATTGGAGGCCTTCCTTATTTCGGTAATATCCGAATTGAACTGTATCGCAACGGCCTTTACCACCTTTTCCGCCGTTTCGCCTATGGAATCGGATACTATAAATATCCTGGGCCCATTTTCATTCATAATGCCGCATTCCCCCCTCGATTCAATCTGTAAGCATCTCGTTTATTACCTTTATTATGCCGGTCTTTGATATCCTTCCTGTTACTCTTAATTTATCCTTCCCTCCTTCGGAATCCTCCCTGGAAACAACCGGGATACAGTCCACCTCATGCTCCACCATCTTGGCTATGGCCCCGGCTAGAGTTTCATCATCCTCCAGTATAACTATATTGGGCATCCTGGTCATTACCATGCTTATGGGTATTCTGTCCAGGTCGGTCTTGCCCATAGCGTGCTTCAAAAAATCCTTTCGGGAAACCACTCCGGCGAGGTACCCTTCCGACTGCACAAAAATAGTGCCCACGTCTTCCAGGAACAGGGTTACTATACCATCGTAGACGCTTGTATCGACGTCCACCACCACCGGTCGGGTTTTGATGTCCTTAGCGAGTATGTTATTTATAAAATCTGCAATCATGTTGGTGGGCATTCGTCCGGTCATGGAGTACCCCACCTTGGGTCTGGCTTCAAGGATTCCCGTCATGGTAAGAATGGAAAGGTCGGACCGGAGAGCGGCTCGGGTAAGATTAAGCCTTTCGGCAACCTGCTCGCTGGTTATGGGCTGTTCCGATTTAACTATCTCTACAATCTGCATTTGTCTGTCGGAAAGTTTAATATCCCTCACCCCCCTGTTTTGCTTATACATTATATAGTATATAACATTCATCCCAATCGTGCTACTCTGTTTTTCCCCATCTAAAAAGGAAGAGGGGACAAAGAAACGTCCTTGTTTCTTTGTCCCCTGCTGATAACCTAATAGGTCAGTTTTTCCCTCAGGTAGGCTTCCAGGTCGTCTATTCTTAGTCTTACCTGCTCCATGCTGTCCCGCTCCCTTACGGTAACCGAGTTATCGTTATCGCTATCGAAGTCGTAGGTTATGCAAAATGGCGTACCCACCTCGTCGTGCCTTCGGTACCTCTTTCCTATGCTACCCGCCTCATCGTATTCGACGGTGAAATTCTTCTGCAACCGACTGTAAAGTTCAAAGGCCTGCTCGCCCAGTTTCTTGGAAAGGGGGAACACAGCCGCCTTAACAGGCGAGAGTGCGGGATGCAGCCTTAACACAATCCTTGAATCCCCACCCCCTAAGTCCTCTTCGTCATAGGCATCTGCAAGGAATGCAAGCACCATCCGGTCTGCCCCAAGGGAGGGCTCAATGCAGTAAGGGATGTACTTATCGCCGGTGAAGGGATCGGTGTAGGAAAAATCCTCCCCCGAATGCTCCATATGCTGCTTTAAGTCGTAATCGGTACGGTCAGCAACTCCCCATAGCTCGCCCCATCCGAAGGGAAATTTGTACTCTATGTCTACGGTAGCTTTGCTGTAGTGTGAAAGCTCCTCAGGGCTGTGGTCCCTCATCCTGAAGTTTTCCACATCCATACCCAGCTCAACGAGCCAATTTTTACAAAAGTTCTTCCAGTACTCAAACCACTTGAGGTCCTCGCCGGGGGCGCAGAAGAACTCCAGCTCCATCTGTTCGAATTCCCTGGTCCTGAATATAAAGTTACCCGGTGTTATCTCGTTTCTGAAGGATTTGCCTATCTGGGCTATCCCGAAGGGCATCTTTTTCCTGGTGCTCCTTAGTACATTCTTGAAGTTTACGAATATACCCTGGGCGGTCTCCGGCCTTAAGAATAACTCCGACTGAGAATCCTCGGTTACCCCCTGGAAGGTCTTAAACATCAGGTTGAACTGCCTTATGCCTGTGAAGTCATGCTCTCCGCAGTCGGGACATTTGATTCCCTTTTCTCCGATAAACTGCTCCATCCTCTGGTTGTCCCAGCCGTCGACGGTGACTTCTTCCCCATCTTCCCTATAGTATTCCTCTATAAGCTTATCCGCCCTGAACCTGGACTTACACTTTTTGCAGTCCATAAGTGGGTCGTTAAAGCTACCCACGTGCCCCGACGCCACCCAGGTCCTGGGGTTCATGAGTATCGCCGCATCAAGGCCCACGTTGTACGGGCTCTCCTGCACGAACTTTTTCCACCAGACCTTTTTTACGTTATTTTTAAGCTCCACTCCTAAGGGACCGTAGTCCCAGGTGTTTGCCAGGCCCCCGTAAATCTCAGAACCGGGAAATATTATCCCTCTTGTCTTGCACAGCGATACCAGTTTCTCCATGGAGTATTCCTTTGCCATACGTCTTCCTCCTCGCGTATATTTTTTAAGGATCTTATGTCTATCTCTAAGTAATATTCTTCGAACTTCGCCCTCAAAACGATAAATAAAAAGCCCCTTCATCCCTCATAGGGACGAAAGAGCCAATCTTCCGCGGTTCCACCCTAATTGATACCCTTAAGTACCCTTCTTATATACTTCTGCTCCACAGTGCCCTTCACCGATCTAATGCACCGGACTTTCACCCTCTCCGGCTCGCTTTTGCCAACCCAACCGGCTACTCCTCTGCTTCTTCGCACATTTTTAAACCTAATTTATACTCTAGTGTACCCGATTAATAATAATTTGTCAATCGTTTTGCTCATCGGGCTTTCTTACCCTGACTCTTCTCTTCTTTTTGCTCACAATATCCTTTGCATCGTCAGCAAGGTCATCCATAAACTCCTTTGCGGCCCCGGCTTTCCTTTCCACTATGTCGCTTAAGTTTATAACTTCCCCGCCTGGCTTTTCTATCTCCACCTTCGTTTTGGAGATAACAGCAACCACCGCACCTATGGCAGCCAACTGCGGTGCCAGCAAGGTACCTATCGCCCCGGCAGTGACGGGAATATCTAGTATCGTATTATTGTCCTTCTTGACCCTTATTTTTGTGACGTTGCCCTGTTTAAGCAGTTCCTTGAGCTTATCCAGCACCTCATTGCCCGCCGCAGACAGGCCCTCGGTCCATTTATCGCTCTTCTGGGTTGATTCTAAGTGGATTAGAGTCTCTAGCACGTCTCCGCCGCACTCCTCCAGGGCTTCCTTAGCCTCCTTATACGTAATGCCGGTGCGCTCCCTTATTATGTCGATTTTTTCAAGCGTAATCTCCATCATTCCAGCCTCCCTGTAACTTTATTTTTAACACTATTCAAAAACCTCATGGAAGAAAAATCCTTGTCTATATGTATGGCCACATAGGCCCTCATTATTTTTTCCAGTTCCTTTAGTATATGCTGCTCAACCCTTAAACAGTCCAGTTTTTTCAGCCGCCACCCCATCATCAGCTTCATTACGCTTATGGCACCCTGGCTTATGCTGTAACCATAGGGGTCGGACTTTTCGCAGGCAGGGCACAGTATCCCTCCCGAACCGGGGCTAAAGTACCCGGCCCTTGAAGCTCCTCCGCAGTTTACACAGTGTTCAAGTTGGGGCTTAAACCCTGCATAGGCCAGTATTTTAAGCTCCGCGGCCCTAAGCAGTATTTCCGGGCCAATCTCCCCTGCGGCAAACAGATTAAGAGCCTCCAGCACAACCTTCAGCAATCTGCCCGGAGCCTGACCAGGCTGCACCACTTCACCGGCCAGCTCCATTAGGTAGGTGCAGCAGCTAAGCGTCACAAGGTCGTTTCTTATTTTGTGAAATGTGTTTATTATCTCCGCCTGATCTATATAATACCAGGTTTTACCTTTAAATAAAACAAAATCGCAATAGCAAAAAAGCTGGGTACCCGCCACCAGCTTGCTCCGCGTCCTGCGGGCACCCTTTGCCATGGCCTGTATCTTGCCGTATTTTTCCGTTAAAAGAGTTAGAATCTTATCCCCCTCTCCGAAATTTACCGCCTTTGTCACAAGCCCCCTCGTCTTTACCAGCATATCAATTCATCCTCTTTATCCCGTTTTATCCATCCTCTCGTTCCGTGCGCTTTTTTGCTGCTTGTAATAGGCGTCCTGCCACTTTTTATATTCAAGATAATACCTCGTATCACCCGTTTTTTCAAAGGCCTTCCATATAAAACCCCTTATCATAATTTATGCCCCTCCATTACGTCAGAATTTTTCGGCGTAAAAAGCCCAAAACGCCTTTCATATATTTTTTCCACCTTGGAATACACTATACGGGTTATATTATGCCATATTTGGCAGGAACTCTGTTTATTGATAGCCGAAAGAATGCAACGACCCAGCTGTGTTTCTCCAATCCTTTTTGACCTTTACCCAAAGCTGCAAATACACCCTGCAACCTAAAAGGCTTTCTATATCCTTTCTCGCAAGGGTACCTATCCTCTTTAGCATGCTTCCGCCTTTGCCTATTACTATCCTTTTATGGGATTGCTTTTCGCAGTAAATGTTGGCCTGAATACTCAAAAGGCCCGGCCTTTCATCCTCTTCCATTTGTTCTATATCCACCGCTATTCCATGGGGCACCTCCTGTTCCAATAGCAGCAACGCTTTTTCACGAATAATCTCCGAGACCACAAACCTTTCGGGCTGGTCGGTTATCATTTCATCGGGAAAATATTTTGGTCCCTCCGGCAATTTTTCCACTATTGCGCCCCTTAATATGTTCAGATTATGGCCAGTAACCGCCGAAATGGGTATTATATCCGCAAAATTTCTCTTTGCCCTAAAATCCTCCACTAATGCGTCCACCCGGCTACGGTCGGATAGGTCGGTCTTGTTCACCGCCAGTATAATAGGGGTGCTTACCCTTTCAAGCATATCCAGTATGTAGGTATCCCCCCGGCCTATCCCGGCGTCCGCCTCCACCACGTATACAATGACATCCACCTCACCTAGAGACGCCTGGGCCGAGGCAAGCATGTATTCCCCCAACATGTTTTTAGGTTTATGTACGCCCGGCGTATCCAAAAAAGCCAGCTGAAAATGCTCGGTGGTGTAGACCGCCCTTATACTGTTCCTGGTTGTCTGGGGCTTACTTGAAATTATTGATATCTTTTCTCCCACCATTGCATTAAGAAGCGTCGATTTGCCGACGTTAGGCCTTCCTATTATGGCCGCAAAGCCCGATTTGTAGCCTTCATCCATAACGCTAACCTCCGATATAGCTTTTCATTCTTTTATTCTATAACTTAAACTACCTTTGTATTCTCCGTTATGCAAAACGTCTACTGTTTATCTCTTTTCTGCAGTTCCTCCCCGGTAAAAGAAAAGGGCAATAGCTCCGCCACCGTGTTTACCTTAATATCCCCATCCGGCTTACCGGTTATCACCTTTATTCCAAGACCAAATTCCGCCAGAAACTGGCGGCATATACCGCAGGGGAAGGACCCTCCTTCCGCATCGCTGGCCACCGCTATCGCTTCGAAGTCCCTGTACCCTTCGGATACCGCCCTTACCACCGCCGCACGCTCTGCACATACGGTGGCCCCGTAGGTGGCACTTTCAACATTGGTTCCGGTAATAACCTTCCCGTCGGTTGATAGAATAGCCGCTCCTACCCTAAAGCCGGAGTAAGGTGAGTAGGAGTGTTCCTTGGCCTCCTCCGCCAGAGCCAACAGTTTACGATAATCCATAAAACCTACCTCCTATTCAAGGGTTACACCGCTTCCCGTTGGTACAACCTGTATCCACGTCTTGCCCGGGTTAAGATTAATTTCCTCCCCGTCCTCATATAAGAATCGGGTGGGGGACCGCCTGTCCGTCTTTTCCCAGGTAATTGGCACATAACGCCCGTTTGTTATATAAATGCCCTTACCGCTGCCCACCAGACCTATTTCTCTTCTTCCCTCGCTGTCCACCACTTTATGGACCGCCCTCTGTATTATTATATTTTTGGCCCGGACCTGGTAGCCGGCATTTTTCTCATCCACATGGGGCTTATCCAGCACGTACCTTAAATATACCCCTTCCTCCTTCGAATACTCATAGGAAACCCGGTATTTCTGGGGATAAGCTATTGATACCCTTTCTGCCTTTTCGCCCACTATTCCTTCGTCTTCCTCGTTAAAGGAGTGGACCTTTATGCCCTCGGTCTTGTTAAAGCCTCTTCCTTCCGCCGAAACCTGTATCCTGTCAAGAGCGGTGTATACGTTGTGGGGCTCCTTCCTGTGCTTTTCCCTCCAGTAAAGCGGTGCACCAATGTGCATCGCATTGAAGGACGGAATTTTGAGCCTTGCGATATCGTCCCAGGCCTGGGGGCTGCCCCCGGCGTGGAGGTATACCGCATTATACTCCATCGCCTTATCTATGTAATAGGACCTTGCACTCCTAACCGGGCCCACCAGCTGGTCGGCTCCATGCACAAATAGGGCCATATACCTGGTTATATTGCCCTCCGCCAGTATCTCGTACACAACCTCCGCCTGCTCCAGCCCGGCCTGGGGCCGTGCCGCCGGATGATTGTCCAGCATCACCGCAACCGGCCTCGGGTAAAGGTCGGACCGTTCTATCATCTCACCGCCTAAGGGGCATATAACCCCGTCTACGAATACCGGTTCCTTTGGAGTTTCCGGTTCCTCTTCACCGACTCGTTCCGTAGTTTCGGACTCGGCCAACGTCCCCTCCGGCGGTGCTGGGGCAGGCTTGTTGTATGCAATGGTCACAACTGCCGTTATTGCTGCAGAAACCAAAAAAATTACTATTATTGCGATGGGCATTTCTCTGTTCTTCATTTTTTCTCCCTCTTCTTATGTAGATATAATACATTTAAAACTTTACATCCCCTAGCATATCATCCTAAGCAATTCTGTCTTCCTGAGCGGCCTTTTTGCCTTCCTGAGCGATAGCGAAGGACCTATCAAAGAAGATTCTTCACTACGTTCAGAATGACAAAGTCGGATTCTTCGGGCTCCGCTTCTTTGGAATGACAGATAAAAAGGAGGTCAGCGGACCAGCTGGAACAGCAGAACGGTTATTATAACACCCAGCAAGGCACCTATTATTGTTTCGAAAGCATTATGTATCCTGGTCTCTATCCTGCTCTGTATTACCAAAAGCCCCAGCAGCAGAGTAAGGGTTGTAACCAGCATGTCCTGGGAAATAAAGGCCACCGCCGTTACCATGCAAAAGGCTGCCGCTGCATGGCCGCTGGGCATACCGCCCCTTAGGGGTGTCCCCTCCCCCCTCATGGCCTTAACCGCCACCACCGCCAGTATAACAGTAATAAGGCTTATAAAGGTTATGTGGGCCGGGGCCTGACGCACCCGCCTCAAAGTCATCAGAGTCAACGGGTTAAGCCGATCAAAAAAAAGAATGTAGGCTGCCATAATGGCATTGACCGCCGATATTAGCACTGCTCCGGCGGCCACATTCTTGGCAATTCTGGCCAGGGGATGGAAGGTACTCACCATAATGTCTATCGTGGCCTCTATGGAAGTGTTTATCATTTCCGCAACCAACACCAGGGCGATTGTAAAAAACAAGAGCAAAAGCTCCAGCCTGCCAAGGCCCAGAAAAAGACCCAGACCCATCGCCGCCGCCGCCATTACAAAGTGTATCTTCATGTTCCTCTGGGTCTTTAGGGCATATATCATGCCGGCTATCGCATCGTTAAAGCTATCAAGCAGCTTTCGTTCCTTCAATACCTGTACCTCCATTTGTCACCGGGTTAAGCCTAAGCCTTCGAGTATTTCCTCTTCCCTTTTCCTCATCCTCCGTGTGTCCTCTTCCCCGTCATGGGTGTACCCCAAAAGGTGCAATACTCCGTGCAGCAAAAGGTATGCAAATTCCCTTTGGCAGGAATGGCCGTACTCTGCCGCCTGCTCGGCCACCTTATCCATTGAAATGACTACATCCCCCACGATGGCCTCTTCGTCCTCGTTTAAGTCTAAGTATTCCTCTCCCTCCAGCATGGCAAAGGATAGTACATCGGTGGCGGCGTCCACCCCCCTGTATTCGCTGTTAAGTGCGGCTATTGTCATATTGTCAACCAGAGCAACCCCTACCTCATAGCCGTAAGGGAAGCCCTCCTTTAAGAAGGCAGCATCCACTATCCTTTCTGCAATTTTAATTAGCCTATCGTCAACCGCTACTCTGCTCTGCTTGTTTTCTATCAGCACCGTCATTTTTTTTACCGCCTTTCATCTCCTGCTCCAGGTCCGGGTACTCAACCCTCTGGTGGAATATGCCGCCTAATATATCAAGGAAAGCGTCGGCTATTATATCAAGGTCCCTTAGGGTCAGATCGCTCTCGTCCAGCTGTTCGCTTTCCAGCTTCTCCTTTAAGATTTTTCTTATCATACCCTCTATTTTACCCGGCGAATGGTCCTGCATGGACCTGACAGCGGCTTCCACCGAATCCGCCAGCATGACTATTGCCGCTTCCTTTGTCTGGGGCCTTGGCCCCTCGTAGCGGAAGCTGTCCATTGTTACCTTGTCCGAATTTTCCCCCTGCTTTGCCTTGTGATAGAAGTAGGAAACCACCGAATCCCCGTGGTGCTGTTTTATTATATCTATTATCACCTCGGGAATCTTATGCTGTTTAGCCATCTCCACCCCGTCCTTCACGTGAGAGGTAATTATTAGAGTGCTAAGGCTTGGGGTAATCTTCTCGTGGGGATTATCCATGGCTATCTGGTTTTCAGTAAAAAAATAGGGCCTTTTTATTTTGCCTATGTCATGATAATAGGCCCCTGCCCTGGCAAGCAGCGAATTGGCACCAATTTTTTGGGCCGCGTGCTCCGCCAGGTTGCCCACTATAACGCTGTGGTGGTAGGTCCCCGGGGCCTCCATGAGCAGCGTTTTTAAAAGAGGCTGATTTGGGTTTGAAAGCTCCAGCAGCTTAAGCGGTGTTATTATACCGAACAGGTTTTCCCAGGCCGGCAGCGTACCTATTGTAAATATCGCTGCAAAGCCGCCGTTAAGAATGCCCCACAGGCTTTCCCTTATTACTGGGAGTACCTCGCTGCCCGTTATTAACCCCATGCATATTATAACCAGTGCATTGCTACCGCCCACCAGCAGCCCCGACGCAATCAGGTCCCTTCTCTGGTAGGAAACCATAGTTATCAGTGACCCCACCAGGCCCCCTATTATGCATAAGAACAGCACCGTGAGGCTGCCGTCGGCGATAAGTGCCACCAGCATCGCCACCGGCACGTTTACCATAAAGCCCACCTTTGCGTCAAGCAGCATTGTGATAAGCATTGAAACCGCCGCTACCGGCGCAAGGTAGCCCGATATTATGTTGGCGCCAAGGCTTATAAAAAGTATAAGCACCACCACGGTACCTATAAGCATCAGATGACTCCTGTTATAGTATATCCGGGGATGAAAATTCTTAATATAAAGCGCAATCAGGATGCCCAGCATCAGTATAAGCATGGAATAGCCAGCCAGTAGCCTGTAATCAATAATGCCTTGCTTAAGGATACCCGAGGCGTTAAGGAGTTCTATCTGAGACCGTGTCACCGCATCGCCCCTGTTTACAATATTTTGACCTTTTCGTATAATGACCGGCTCCACCTTGCTGACTGCGGCCTCTATATCTTTGTTGGTCTCTTCAATGCTAGGGAGCATATTGGGCTTTATTACCCGGTCGGCTATGCTGTACCCAAGCTGTCTGACCTGCTGGTCCACCTGTTGTTTGGAAAAGAAATCCTCTGCTTCTCTCCGGGTCCTTTCCAGGGCATCCGGCGTTACACCCCCGCTCATTATCTGGTCGGTTACATCAAGCACATCCTGCCGGAGGGCGTCCAGCTGAACATTGTCAACGCTAAGGGCCGTACCCAGGTCGGCGTCCTCAAGCAGTATCCTCGATTCTTTTTTTAGCTTGTCCAATTTTTCCTGTAACGACAGTTCCTCTTCTTCTCTTATATCAACAACCTTATCAAAGAACCGTTCTATTGAATTCCTTATGTCCACCGGGATGGTATGGTCCCTGGTATAGGTAGTGTTTACCGACGATCGCGCCTGGTCCTTAAGCTTTTCGGTGGCCACAGTGTCCACAATATCTTTCGTAGCAGGTATGTCCACCGGTGCAACATCCCCCGCCTCCAGCGAATACCTCTCCGGCATAACCGCCGACAAAACAAGTACTAGTACCGAAGCATATATCGCAATCGCTATAAGTGCCCTTTGTACCCTGTCTCCGAGTTTAAGCTTAAATGCGGGCCTTTTGCCCATCCTGCCCAGTGGGCTGCCTGTCTTTGCCATTACCAATACCCCCTAACCCCCTAGACTATTTGCCTGCCTTCTTTGCATTGTGCCTATCATAGGCGAGTATTATCTTCTGTACCATGTGGTGCCTTACCACGTCCTTTTCTGTCAGGTAAACAATATCCAGTCCCTTTATACCTTTGAGTATTTTGGTGGCCTCCACCAGCCCGGAGTTTTTCCCGGTAGGCAAATCTATCTGGGTGATGTCGCCGGTGACCACAATCTTGGAACCAAAGCCCATACGGGTAAGGAACATTTTCATCTGCTCCGGGGTTGTGTTTTGGGCTTCGTCCAGTATAATGAACGAATCGTCCAGGGTCCGCCCTCTCATGTACGCCAACGGCGCAACCTCAATTACGCCCCTTTCCCGGTATTTCGCGTAAGTTTCCCCGCCCAGAATATCGTACAGCGCATCATAGAGCGGCCTAAGATATGGGTCAACCTTGTCCTGCAGGTCCCCCGGCAAGAAACCTAGTTTTTCCCCCGCCTCTACCGCCGGCCGGGTGAGTATTATCCTTGTAACCTCCCGGTTTCTCATGGCACTTACCGCCATCGCGATGGCCAGATAGGTCTTTCCTGTACCAGCAGGCCCTATCGAAAACACTATATCACATTTTTTCATCGCTTCAATATAAATTTTCTGGCCTAAGGTCTTACTCCTAATCTGCTTACCCCTGTGGGTGAGGCATATGACCTCATTTCCTAAGTCTTTAATTTTATCCTCCTGGCCCGCCATCACAAGGCCTATTGCGTAGCTTATATTCTGAGTGCTAAGCTGCTCTCCTTTTTTGAGCATATCAATAAGGTTATTTATAAGCCTCTCCGCCAGTATGGTCCTCTCCGCGGCACCCTTTATCTTTATCTCGTTACCCCTTGCTATTATATCCACCCCGAGCCTTTCCTCTATCATTTTAACGTTCTCGTCAAAGTTGCCGAAAAGTTCTATCATGTACTGGAAATTGTGTATCTGAATGCTTTTTTCGCCGTAACCGTTATTCAAACTCAATCCTCCCTATGGTTAATATTAATCCTTTCTTCAAGGCCAATGTCCTCAAGGGTTTCGAAAATTACATCCACCCTTATTGTTTGGTTTTCCGTTTCGATATATTTAACTCTCCTGTCGGTTATTTCAACCTCCTGGGGCAGCATTCCGGTCAGCCTTTGGGCGGTTTTTTTAACCGCCCGGTCCACCGCAGCCGCCACCGGGAGAAATTCTTCCTCCACAATTACCTCATAATATTTTTCAATTATTAATTCTACAGGCGAAGTGATATTCCTCCATTCAATCAGCCTCCTTGTCTCCGTTTCGGTATCATAATTTTGGAATGCGCACTTCTTACGGCTAAAACGAAATGTGTTCCCCCCAACCCTAATAAACACACCTCTTTGCATCTGCCCGGTCCTTTCCCTTGTTACAAGCCTTAAATTTTGCTCCTCGGTCAGCTGATACCAGGTCCTTGCTTCCACCCTTCCCATGGCGTGTACCACTCTGATGGGTTTGCCGGGCTCCTCCACCACACCGTTTATGAGTACCTGGCCCACCTTTATCGTATCACCGCTCTTTACCGCCGCCTGTCCCTGGTATACATATATATTATTTATTATACCATCCTTTTTTGCAACAATGTTGCAGGGGACGCTCTTGTCAATAAGCGGTGGTGCCTCGGTCCGTTCCACTATGTCCACCACCGCTCTGGTGCCCAGTATATTTATACCCACCCATACCAACTGGTCCATCTCAATAAGCAGCTTTGTCTCCACTTCCCTTGTATCTATGAAAGGCTTGAAGGCCCCGGGTTTTAGGCCAAAGGCTTTCAGTTCCCTTACAATCCTTTCACCGGGTATCCTTTCATTGCCCTGCACCTCCACAACCCACACAAAGGAGGTGAGGAAATACATAATAAGGACAGCGGTAATGCCCCCCGCCACCAGTGCCTTTCTTTTAAATATTCTGTGCAATAAAAAAGGGCAGCCTCTCTTTTCCAGTATGGATACCATGCAGTTTATCCTTTTTCTTATGCTGCGTAAGTGTTTGTACCCCTTAAGGCTTACTCTGGCCTTAAGGGTGGTGAAGTTTACCCTTTCAATATCCCAGAAATATATGTTGTTGGTGATGGCCAGATTAATAAACCGTTCCAGGTTTATACCCTCCACCTTTATTATTACATAACCCTTAAGATAATTCCAAATCCGAACCGCCAGCATAGTCTTTACCCCCTACTGCAAAAACTCGACCCTGTCTATACTCCCCACTATTATTATCTCTTCCACCACTATGGTTCTTATGGTCAGGCAACTTCCCGTCACCACAAGTATACCTGCCTTGGTGTTTACCCGTACAAGGCTGGTTGAATATTCGATTATTCCCTTATGGTTTTCTATATAAAGCTGAAGGTTGCCCAAAAGGGTAATTTTGGGCAAGTCCAGCACTATATCCCTGGGCAGTTCCAAAAGGTCCGCTATTCCCTTCTTGATTAAATCGCCCCTGGTTTCCACTTAGAGTTCCCCCTCCTTCATTTAATAATCTATGCCAAAACCAACTGGTTAATAACAGCTAAATATGCTATACTAAACGGGTGAACAAAGGTTGGGGGTATCGGCTATGAACAGGTCGCTTAATGCAGTTTTAATACTGCTTATTACCGCATCCCTCGCAGGATGCCTACTTTTGACGTCGGTGCAGCTTACCGCCTTTGATATTAACTTTTATGAAAGAGCCTACGAAAGGTATGACCTGCAACGGACCACTGAACTGCCCAAAAAGAACTATACCGATCTATGCGAAAACATTCTGGTATACTTAAACGGCCAGATGGATTTTCTATATAACAGGGCAGTGGTTTTTGGTAGCGTAAAATACCTGTTCAACCAAAAAGAACTCCTCCACATGGAGGATGTAAAAAGCTTGTTCGTTTGGGGCTACCGGATAAGGAACCTTTCCTTTGCCGTGCTGCTTGTTACCATATTTGCGGCCATAGGCCTCTCAAAGGGCAGCAAACGCCTGGCGGGCAGGCTGATGCTTTGGGGCTCGATATCGCTGTTCCTGGCAACCGTTGGACTTGGGCTGCTTATGCAGACGGACTTTTACCGTCACTTCACGGTTTTTCATGAGGTTTTTTTCACAAACGACCTATGGCTTTTAAACCCGGAAACCGATTTGCTGATAAACATGTTCCCTCTGGAGTTTTTTAACGATATGGCCATACGCATAATACTGTACTTTACAGTGCAGCTAGCGGCGGTGGCCTCTATAGGATACTTCATATCCAAGACGGAAAAAGGCACCCCTTAAA
>Ga0172377_10002533_pt1 | contig 18658 bp, 13 predicted proteins | sample Pumphouse3metaG_FD_119749 | JGI IMG/M metagenome (GOLD analysis project Ga0172377, IMG submission 119749) | Leachate microbial communities from a municipal landfill in Southern Ontario, Canada - Pumphouse #3 metaG | ecosystem: Engineered > Solid waste > Landfill > Unclassified | place: Canada...
CCGCTGTACTACTACGTCACGCTGAACCTGATCGACACCAATGTCTGGGGTGGCTGGTACACCAACACGATGGACTACCATCCGGTCAAGGACATCTTCAAGAAGTAACAGGTCTTTCCACCTGCAAAGCCATCCTCGAAAGGGGATGGCTTTTTTGTTGCTCCCTTGAGTGGATGGGCAAGGTACGGTACGATGGGACCATGCCCATCACCAGCATCGCCTGCGTCGGAGACAGCATCACCTATGGCTATGGTCTGGACCACCGGGAAACGACCTGCTATCCATCCCGCTTGGGAGAACTTCTGGGACGGTCATGCGTCGTCGGTAATTTCGGATTAACCGGAGCGGTCGTCCAACCAGACCGAATGAAGTCTTACGACAGTTCACTTCCCTATCAGGAAAGCATCCGGTTCCAACCGGATATTGTCGTGGTGTTGCTGGGAACCAACGACACCAAACCGTGGTACTGGCGCGGGGAGGAAATCTACCGCACTTCCATGCAGGCATTGTTGACGACATACCAAAAGCTCCCGTCTCATCCCAAGGTATATACCTTGTTGGTCCCCGCATCGCGCCCAAACCGGTTTTGCGTACGAAACAGCATGACGATACGGGAGCGGACGGTGCTCCGGACCCTTCCCTTCCCTTGCATCCCGCTTCCTGACAATCTCGCGGGTGACGATGGCGTCCACCCCGGCGAAGCAGGGGCAGAGGCCATCGCGAAAGCCGTCTTCAGCTTTCTTTTCCCGGAAGCAAAATCTGCAGGGTCACCGCAACCAACGTCGCGATGACGACAGGGCTCTTGGCGAAGATGATCTGGAACCACTGGGGGAACGACGCCACCGCGGCGGAAGACTGGGAGATGCCCATGCCCAAGGCCGCCGCAAGTCCGACGATCGAGGTGTTGCGGTAGTTCATCGGCTGGGAGACGACCAGCTTCATTCCCGTCATGGCGATGGATGCGAACACCGTCACCGTCGCGCCTCCCAACACACATTGCGGGATGGTGGTCAGCATGGCGGAGAATTTGGGAAGCAGCCCCGCAAGAAGCAGGATGCCCGCACCCAATCCCAACGTGAACCGGTTGATCACCTTGGTGGTCGTCACGATGCCGACATTCTGGCTGTACGTCGCCGTGGGAAGTCCGCCGAAACAGGCTCCCAGCATGTTGGATACTCCGTAGCAGATGATGCCGGACTGCAGTTCCTTGTCCGTCGGTTGCCGATCCATTCCACCGACTGTCGTCGCGGTGAAATCCCCGATGGCCTGGATGGAGTTGATGGCGAACAAGATACCCAGGGCGAAACAGGAAGAGATTTCGAACTTGATGCCGAAATGCATCGGAATGGGCAGGGCGAACAGACCAGCCGAACCAACCGGAGAGAAATTGACCAGGCCGAACGGTATGGCCAGAATGTATCCGACAATGATGCCGATCAAAATGGAAGCAAGTTTCCAGATTCCCTTCCCGTAATGGTTGAAGACGGTGACGACCGCCAGGGTGACGATGGACACCAGCCAGTTCTGCCAGGAACCATACAGTGGGGAGCCGGTTCCGCCAGCCATGTAGTTGATCGCCGTCGGATACAAGGAAAGTCCGATGGTGAACACCACCGTACCAGTGATGAGCGGCGGAAACAGCACGCGCAACTTCTTGACGAAAACCCCGACAAGAACGGCGACCACCCCGCCTACCAACTCCGCGCCAAAGATCGTAGCGAGGTCATACCCTTGGGCGATGGCTTGCATGGATGGCAGGTAGGCAAAGCTCACTCCCAACATCACTGGCAGGCCGCTTCCCAGCCAGGAAAACGGAGGAAAGAGCTGCAGAAACGTGGAGACTGCGGCGATGACCAGCGACCCCTGGACCAGCAAAATGCTGTCCGCAGAGGAAAGATGAGTGCTGGAAGCGATGATCAACGCCGGGGTAACACATCCGACGATCATCGCAACGACATGCTGGATGGCAAGCGGGAACGCCTGCTTGAGGCGTGGGATGCCGTTCAATTGGAACAATGTGGTGTCTTGGGCATGCATCATACGTACCACTGTATCACGAAAAGAGCGAAATACATAAATATTGTCTTTCTTTTTCTTTGCTTTCATCGGTTTTTATAGATGAAATTGGAGGAGATGGCAACCATCCATCACAAGGAAACAGCTTATTTCCACACCCCCGATATCAAAAAAGTTACGATTTCGGCAAATTGTCATGGCCAAGGCTCTTTGACAGTCCCGAACCGGAACATCTATACTTGGGGCGTCATGTTTGCCCCGTGCGGCAGAAGACAAAGGAGCTACAGCGAGAAGATGGCTCCGGTCGATGCCGGTTCCGCCGCCCGCCAGTATGCCGCGCAGGGATATGACATCATCATCTGCCATGGCGCCCAGTACAAGAACCTGGTGCTGGAAATGGCTGATGAATACCCCAACATCTCCTTTGCGTTCGGAACCAGCGCTGAGGTGGGACCGAAGAACGTCTTCACCTACATGCCGCAGTCCGAAGAGACCGGATACCTTTCCGGCATCATCGCAGGCATGACGACGAAGAGCAACATCATCGGTCTGGTCGGACCGGTTGATGGTGGTGACGCCGCCCGGTACAACCGTGGCTTCGTCCTCGGCGTACAGTCCGTCAATCCCAAGGCGAAGATCATGGTCGCCCACACCGGTTCGTTCAGTGATTTCGTCAAAGCGGGCGACTTCGCCCAGACGCAGATCAAGAGCGGCGCCGACGTGCTGACCGGCTCTTCCCAGCAGGCGCTCGGAGCGCTTCGCGCCGTCGCCGAATACAAGGACAAGGACATCTGGTGGGTTGGCCAGGATATGGCTCAGCTGACCATTCCGGAAGGGTACAAGTGCATTGCCGCCTCTTCCTACAACTATGCGGCGGTCATCGTCGGCATGGTGGAGAAGCTGGATGCCGGTATCCGCGGAGGAGAATGCATCCCGATGAACTTCCACAACGGCGGATTCGTCTTCGGCTGGAACGACTCGCTGAAGAAACCGGAAGTCGCCGCGAAGGTTGACGAGGCGCTGGCCAAGTTCAAGGCGGCTCCGGATACGATCAACTGGCAGTCCGTCGATTATTCCAAACTGTAACGCATCATCATCCAAGCATCCCGCAGGATCCTGCGGGATGATTTGGTAAAAAAAGGAAGTTTTTCTCATGGATCCGAACACCAAGATCACCAGTCTCAGGATGGAACACATCACCAAGCGGTTTCCGGGTGTGCTGGCAAGTGATGATATTTCCCTATCCGTCGGAGAGGGGGAAGTACTCGCCTTGGTCGGAGAAAACGGAGCGGGCAAAACGACGTTGATGAACATCCTGATGGGTTTGTACCAGCCGGATGAGGGAAAGATGTTCATCAATGAAAAGGAAGTACACTTCCACTCCCCCAACGACGCGTTCGCCGCAGGCCTTGGGATGGTACACCAGCAGTACATGCTCGTCCCCAACATGACGGTCACCGAAAACATCGCTCTGGGCTACAAAAAAGCATGGAAGGGATGGAAGTTGGATATGAAGATGGTCCGCGACCGCATCGAGGAAGTCTCTCAGACCTACGGCCTGGCCGTAGATCCTGACGCGTTTGTCTGGCAACTGTCCGTCGGGGAGCAGCAACGGGTCGAATTGGTCAAGACGCTCTGCCTGGGAGCCCGCTTCCTGATCCTGGACGAACCGACCAGCGCGCTGACCCCGCAGGAGACCGACGAGTTGATCGTCCTCCTTCGGAAAATGACCGCCAACTTGTCCATCATCTTCATCAGCCATAAACTGCAGGAAGTGTCCGACCTTTCCGACAAAGTGACGATTCTTCGTCACGGAGCGGTCGTGTTCAATGGAAACACCAAAGAGCATTCCTCCGCGGAGATTGCTTCCTTGATGACCGGACGTGAGATCATCATGCCGGAAAACAAGGAAACCGAATGCTCCAACATCCACGCGCTGGAGATCCAGCATGTGAACGCCCGCAGTGACCGCGGGTACCTTGCGTTGAACGACCTGAACCTGACCATCCACAGCGGGGAGATCGTCGGCCTTGCCGGCGTGTCCGGCAATGGGCAGCGGGAACTCGCCGAGGTGATCAACGGCCTCAGACCGGTGGAGAGCGGGACCATCACGTTCTTCGGAAAAGACATCACCAACAAGAGTACGGAAGAAATCATCAAGGAAGGGATGGGGTACATCCCGGAAGAGCGGAACACCGAAGGCATCGTCCCTCCGTTCTCGTTGAAAGAGAATTTCATCCTGAAGGATTCCACCGCAAAGCGGTTCACCAACGGAATCTTCCAGAACAGGGCGTCCATCGCCCAGAACGCGACCACGCTGAAAAAAGACTTCGATATCCGCTGTCCCAACACGGATACCGCAGCGGGAACGCTCTCCGGCGGCAACATCCAGAAGGTGATCCTGGCGCGGGAGATCACCCGGAAGCCGAAGTTCCTGGTGGCCGTCTATCCGATCCGCGGCTTGGATCTGGGAGCAGCCCAGTTCATCCATGAACAGTTGCTCGCCAAACGGAAGGAAGGACTGGGGATCCTGTTGATCAGCGAGGAACTGGATGAGATCCTCGCCCTCTCCGACCGGGTCGCCGTCATTTTCAAAGGACATATCCAGCAGGTTCTTCCCCGCGCCGACGCGGACAGCAGAAAGCTGGGCATGCTGATGGCAGGAGTGTGAGATGACCAACCAATTCAAAATCCTTTACAAAATCTGCATCGTACTGCTTGCCGTCCTGGCCACCATGGCGATGGGTGCGGTCATTTTGATCGCCATCGGGGCTCCGGTGATGAAGACGTACGCCGTCATCATCTTCCAACCACTTCAGAATATCGGCTTGATCAGCGAAGTGTTGATCCGTACCATCCCGCTGACGATTATCGCGCTGGGCATCGCCGTCGCCTACCGCAGCGGCATCATCAACATCGGCGCAGAGGGACAGATGGCGATGGGAATCCTTGCCACCACGGCGGTGGCCCTGGCCGTCCCCACCCTTCCCAAAGTGATCTTACTCCCGTTGGTGCTCCTTGCAGGTATTGCCGGTGGCGCGCTCTGGGGCGCCATCCCCGGCCTGCTGAAGGCGAAACTCCAGGTAAGCGAGCTTCTGTCCACCGTCATGCTGAACTACATCGCCGAGCAGTTCTACACGTTCTGCCTTCGCAAACCGATGCTGGATCCCGCCGAAATGACCACGGGAAGCGGCACTCCGCAATCCATGCGGCTGACAAAGAACATCTGGCTGACCCGGTTCATTCCGGGCACCCGCCTGCATACCGGCATCTTCATCGCCATCGGCTTTGCGATTTTGATCTACCTGCTGTTGTGGAAGACCCCGTTCGGCTACAAGATGCGGGCGGCTGGTTCCAGCGAGCGGGCCGCACGGTACGGAGGCATCAACGTGGCCAAGTACCTGGTCATCGCAATGCTGTTCAGCGGCGGTTTCGCAGGTCTTGCCGGAGCGGTGGAGATCTGTGGCGTGCATCATAGGGCCATCCAGGGAATCACCAGCGGCTATGGGTTCTCCGGCATCGTCGTGGCGCTCTTCGGAGGGCTGCATCCCGCCGGCATCATCCCCGCCGCGTTCTTCTTCGGACTGCTCCTTGTCGGCGGCAACATGACGCAGAACGCCGTGGGAGTGCCCGCCAACATGGTGCAGGTGCTCCAGGGTGTGATCATCCTCGTCATCGTCGCCACGCAGATGGTGCTCTCCAACGCCTATTTGATGGAACGGGTCTGGAAAAAGACCCGGAGAAAGGAGGTCGCAGCATGAACGTCATCGTCACCGTACTTTCCTTGGCCATCACCTCGTCCGTCGCGTTGCTCCTTGCCTCGCTGGGGGAGATGATCAACCAACGGGCTGGCATCTTCAACCTGGGCTGTGAAGGCATCATGTCGATGGGCGCGTTCCTCGGCATGCTGCTCCCCTATGCCATCGGGCATGGACAAGCCACGTCCCAGGTGTACAACGTTCTCGGACTGCTTTCCGCCACGGTGATGGGAGCGCTTCTCGGGATGTTCTTCGGCCTGGTCGTCATCACATTCCGGGCCCCGCAGGGAATCGCCGGCATCGGACTGCAGATGTTCGGAACCGGTGCAGCCGGCACGCTGTTCCGCCACTTCGTAGGCGGCACGCAGAGCATTCCCGGCATCACCACACCACCCATCCCGCTTCTCTCCCGCATTCCGGTCATCGGCCCAATCTTTTTCTCCCAGAACATTCTGGTATATGTGGCGTTCCTGTTGGTGCCGCTCAGCGGGTACGTCCTGTTCAAGACCCCATGGGGACTGGCGGTCCGCGCCGTAGGCACCCATCCCCGCGCGGCCGATTCCATCGGCATCAATGTCACCCGGATACGCTACCAGTCATTGGCCGTGGGAGGCGCGCTTGCCGGCCTTGCCGGAGCCTACCTCTCCCTCTGCCAGGCGAAGATGTTCAGCGATTCCATCGTCAGCGGCCGCGGCTTCATCGCCGTCGCCCTGGTCTACTTCGGACACTGGCAGCCGGTGAAGATCATGTGGGGGGCGTTGCTGTTCTCCCTTGCCCAGACCTTCCAGACGGTCATCCAGAGTTACGGCATCAACTTCCCGTACGAATTCGCCGTCATGCTGCCGTACGTGCTGGTCATCGTCGTCCTTGCGTTCGACCGGGAAAGCCAACGCCTCGGGCCAACCTCACTGGGAATCCCATTCAATCGGGAAATCAGGACGTAACGCTCTCTGGGAACTGGAAAAAAATCTCCCTGCAGTGGTATAGTTGACACATACCACGTGCAAGGAGTCTGTGATGGCAACCAACAAAGAAAAACCGGTAGCCCCCGCCGAAGAAAAGAAAGAAGCGAGGGACGTGCATGAACTGTCATTCGTCCAGGGAAAAGGCTGGGCGGTCAAACGCCAGGGCAGCGACAAGGTGATCAAATACTTCAAGACGAAGATTGAAGCCACCGAATACATCGTCCAAGTCAGCGGCAACCAGAAGACCTCCGTCGTCATCAAGCTGAAGAACGGCAAGTTCCAGAAGTTTGACAACGCAGTGCGTGCCTTGAACTACGCCAAGACAGCGAAGGAAGACGAGTGAGCGGCACACGCCGCATCCATCGCGCCGGTATTCTGCTCCTCCTGTGCACCCTGTTGCTCGTGACAGGATGTGACCGGAAAACCAATGGGGAACGTCAGAGTTTCCTCTCATTGGGGACGGTCTGTGCCGTGACGCTTCCCGCGGGAACAAGCCAGTCGGTGTACGATGAGATCAAACAGGAAATTCTCAGGATCAACGACGTCTTCAGCCGAACGGCGGAAGGCAGTGAGCTGTACGCGCTGAACCGAGACAAAACCATCATCGCCAGCGAAGAGTTTTATGCATTGGTGGAAAAGGCGGTCTCCATGGCGAAGCTGTCCGACGGGGCGTTCGATCCCGCCATCGGTGGCATCACCGCACTGTGGAACATCGCCACTGACCATCCCCGCGTCCCCAGCCAGGAAGAGATTGACCAGGTGGACCGCTCCTGGCAGGAAATCGTGATGGATCCCGCAAAGCGGCGCATCACCATCCCGAAAAACATGGACGTCGACCTGGGCGGCATCGCCAAAGGATACGCCGCGGACCGGGCCCATGAGATCATGGAGAAGCGGGGTGTGGTCCGGGGAATCATCAACCTGGGCGGCAACGTCTACGCCATCGGATCCAAAGAGAACGGAGATCTGTGGAAGATCGGGCTGCGCGACCCCAATGGGGAGGAAGGCAGCGTGTTCATCGTCGTCCACCTGGCAGACCGCGCGGTGGTCACCAGCGGTGGCTATGAACGGTTCTTCGTCCAGGATGGCAAGACGTACCAGCACATCCTCGATCCCAAAACAGGATGGCCTGCGGAAAGCGACTTGCTCTCCTCCTCCATCATCGGTACGGACAGTACCGTCTGCGACGCGCTTTCCACCGCGGTGTATGTGCTGGGAAGCGAAAAAGGGCTTGCGTTGATCAACAGCCTGGACGGATTCGACTGCGTGCTGATGAAAACAGACGGCACCATTCTGTTCTCCGACAACTTCCCGTACACCACCAATTATCTGACATAAGTTAAAATTATTTTATTATTTATATATAAAGTACTTATTTTCTACTATCTATCGATCTGCTTTCTTTCATTTGGCACTCTTGCCACTCGCTTGACACAAGTATGCCGCTCCGCTATTGTAGAGGTACTATGAAACGCAACCTGATCATCCTCATCTGCCTGTTGCTGGCATCCCTCTCCCCCATCATGGCGGGAGACGATACGTCAGCGACGCTGACCTTGCGTTTCACCGCGCCTTCGACCAGCTCTGATTCTGTATTGATCGGGTTCACCTCCAAAGACATCTCCACGATGAAAGATTCCCTGATGTCTCGCGGTGGAAACATCAAGGATGGCCTGAAAGCGGCCTTTGCCGATCTCACGGCCTTCTCGTTGACGGAAGAAACCACCAAGGATGATGTCAAAGGGTATTTCTCCTACTATTCCACCACCCCTTCAGCATACACCATCAACGTCTCCGCGCAACCGCTTGCCTCCGCGGAGAACGCAAAGGCCAATTCCTATACGATCAACTACGTCCTGACCATCGGCGACAAAACCTACGACACGGCATCCACCACCTCAACGCCCATCAGCTTCACCATTACCGCGGGTGGTTCGGAAGCGAACCCAAAGTACGGCAGTTATGCCGTTTCGTTCGGCCCAGACGCTGAGGCATTGGCCAATGCGCCGAAAGACGACTACACCGGCAAGATTTCCGTCTCTCTCTCGCTTAACTAGCATCCCGTTTTCCGGTATAGTCTTTGCTATGGACAGAACTTTTCACCCATGTGTACCACGGGGCCGCGTATTGGTTCCCGGCTCCAAAAGCCAGACGATCAGGGCATACCTCATTGCAACCTTCTCTCAAGGCATCAGCACGGTGACCGGTGCGTTGGAAAGCAACGACACGCTGGCCTGCCGCCAGATCTGCGAAACGTTGGGGGCCGAATTCTCCTCCCACGGAGAGCGTCTGACCATCGACAGCACCCATCTCCATCCCCAGGAAGGAATGGTGCTTGACGCCCAGAACAGCGGCACCACCCTGTACCTGGCAACCGGACTGGTTGCGTCTCTGGGAGTACGTATGACGATCACCGGAGACGAGCAATTGAAAAAACGGCCGGTCGGACCACTGCTTGATGCCTACGAAAGCCTTGGGGCGACGATCACCCGGCAGAACGGAGCGTATCCGCCTTTTTCCATCAAAGGGCCGCTGACAGGTGGATCCTGTTCCATCTCCTGCCCGACCAGCCAGTATCTGTCCAGCCTGCTCCTCTCCTGTCCGCTCGCCCAGGGCGAGAGCATGATCGACGTCCCGCTCCTGTACGAGAAGCCGTACGTCGGCCTCACATTGGGCTGGTTGGAACACCAGGGCATCAAACTGTCCATCCGCACCGACTGGCAACACGCCGTCATTCCCGGCGGCCAGCGGTTCATTCCCCTGGTGGGTGCTTCCATCCCGGGAGACTGGAGCAGCGCGTCATTCTTCCTCTGCATGGCGGCCATCGCAGGCGGCCCCATCACGGTGGATGGCTTGGATCCCAACGACATCCAGGGTGACAAACGGATCCTGGATATCCTCTCCCAGATGGGATGCGCCATCCAATGGAACCAACACGCCGTGACGGTCAGCAGAAAAGGACCGCTTGCAGGGGGCGTCTTCGACCTGAATGACATGCCCGACGCACTTCCTGTCCTTGCGGTTACGGCATGCTACGCATCCGAAGATGTGACCTTCTCCAACGTCGCCCAAGCGAGGATCAAGGAGACCGACCGGATCGCCGTGATGCGGGAGGAGCTGGAAAAGCTTGGCGCCTCCATCACGGAGAGGCCGGATGGCATGACGATCCATCACGGGCATCCGCTTCACGGAGGAATTTGTGACGGACACGGGGATCATCGCGTGATCATGGCGCTCGCCGTCTGCAGCATCGGCGTTCCGGAAGCGGTGACCATCAGGGGGACCGACGCCGCCGGCGTCACATTCCCCACGTTCTTCACCCTGATGGACTCCCTGAAGGAGGCGTGAGATGCAGACCACCTTGTTCGTCTACAGCGCAACGGGAAACAGCTACTACGTCGCCAGGAAGATCGCCGACGCATTGGGGGAGACCACCATCGTCCTGCTTCCCCATTCCGGCCCGGTGGAGATCACCGAACGGATCGGCATCATCAGCCCGATCTACTCCTGGGTCACCCCGCGGGTGACCAGCGAGTTCATCACCAGCCAGCTTTCCCAGACCAACCTTAAGGATATCGGATACCTCTTTTGCATTCACACCTACGGAGGACTCTCCGGCTATGCCCCGATGGGCACGGAGATGCTCCTGCAGAACATCGGATGCCTGTCCAGCTACCAGAACACCGTCAAGCTCCCTGACACGTACGTCCCACTGTTCTCCATCGCCACAGGAGCGAAGTATGAGGCCATCTACGACAAGGCGGACCGGAAGATCCAGCGGATCATCCAGGACATCAAAGCAGAGAAGATCCGACCATCGATGAAACTGCCGTTGGGCAAATCCCTCAAGAATGTACTGGCCCACATCTCCTACGAGGAATACCGTTCTTATGGAGAACGTCTTTCGGCAAGTGACGCTTGCATCAGGTGCGGCAAGTGCGTACGATTATGCCCGAACAAGAACATCACCCAGACGGATGGAGGGAAGCCCCAGTTCGGACCGGATTGTCTGGCCTGTTTCGCCTGTCTTCTTGGTTGTCCGGTATCCGCCATCGGATACGGACCGCACCACAAGACGGCAAGCTATCCCAACCCACGCAGCGGGTTTGATGCCATCAGGAAGTGAACATGTATGATTTTGATCAAGCAGTGAACCGGAAAGGCACGCTTTCCGTCAAATGGAACGAGGACGCCATCGCGTCCATCGCGGGGAACCGAAACGCGGAACCCTTCTGGGTGGCAGACATGGATTTCCGTGTCGCGCCGGAGATCCAGCAGGAAATGGTCAAGGCGGCGGAAAGCGGCACCTACGGATACCCCCACTTCGATGGGAACCGTGAGACCTTCTGCGCCTGGGCCCAGCGGCGTCACGGCTGGACCGTTCCACAAGAAGAGGTGGTCATCTGCCAGGGAATGCTGACCAGCATCGCCATGATGGTGGAGACGCTGACCCAGCCGGGAGACGGAGTCATCGTGCCGATGCCCGCCTACCAGCCGTTCATCCGCATCGTGAAGAATCTGGAGCGCACCCTCGTCGGCTGGCCGTTGACCTATGATTCCCCCACCCACCGGTTCTCCTTGGATTGGGAGGCGTTGGACCTTCTTTGCCAGAATGCCAAGATGATCATCTTCTGCAACCCACAGAATCCCTCCGGCGTGGACTTTCCCGAAGCGGATCTCCAGAGGCTCTGCGAGATCGCCAAGAAGCACCACACGATGATCATCTGTGACGAGATCCACGCAGACCTGGCCTTTGGGCACCACGTTCCGCTTCTGGAAGTGGCGGACAACTATGATGTGCGCGCCGTCACCTGCATGGCGCCATCCAAGACGTTCAACATCGCCGGCGAGCATTTCTCCGTCGTCGTGACCCATGACGAGATGATCCGCAAGACACTCCGGAGAAGGATGTCCCAGCTGTTCAGCGGCGAGACTTCGTTCTTCTCCACCACAGCCGCCATCGCCGCCTATCGTTCCGGCTATCCCTGGCTGATGGAGTTGATCCCTTACCTGGAAGGCAACTGCGATACCATCGAATCGTACTTCCGCCAGCACCTTCCCTCTCTGACGTTCATCCGCCCCCAGGCATCGTTCATCGGATTCATTGACTGCGCGCCAATCCTTCCGATGGTCGAGCAGGACGCCATGGCAAACCCCGACCTGTACGATCCCGAGAAATCCCCGGCGGGAGGTCTTCTCAGCCGGTTCTTCGGACAACGAGCTTCGGTGGCCGTCAATGACGGAACCTGGTTTGGCGGAAACTCCTACCGGCAGTTCGTCCGGTTCAACTACGGAGTACGGAGAGAGAACATCATCGGAGCCTTGAAACGGATGGAACGGGCCGTGAAGGCCCTTGGCTGAAATCAGATTCTTCGGAACACTCCGCAGATATCCCGCATCATCCGTTTGGGATCCCCCAAGGGAATCCGTACCACACCTGATGGTGCGGTATGGTCTTCCTCTCCCATCAGAGAGAATGTGATTCCTCCGCACAGCTCCATCATCGAAGGGAGATCGGCATCGACAGGGGATCCATGCCGGACCACGAAGTCGGCGCCACCCGTCTGGGATGCAAGCCAGTCGACCAACGCCCCATCATCCGGATGGGCAAGCGACACGGTGATGCACGCCTCCTCGTTCAACGAGAAAGAAAGCTCCTGGGAACCCTCTCCGACCAGAACCAGAAACGCTCCCATCTCGTGCAGAAGCCGGACAAGTGTTGCAGGACACCCGAACAAAATGGCCACCTTGTCCCGCACCACGTCTTCCATCGCGTCGCTGGGAGGAAGATCAAAGATTGAGGAGACGCCCAGAGCGGAACACGCCTCATCGTAGTTGGTCCCCAGTGAAAAGGCTGATCCATCAGAGAACCCCACCGTGGCGGGATACAACAGGCTCTGGGAACAGCGTGATGCCATCTCCTCGTGCCATAAGGGAACGGAGGAACGATTGAGCGGACGATCGGAGAGAACCATCTCCGCCTTCCCATCCCATTGATGGACGACCAGCCCGCCACAGACACCCCGGAGCAGACACGCCTCCACCGCCTGCTTGGTCATTCCGCCTCTCCTTCGATCCACCGGGGGGATGCGGAATCCCTGAGGTACACGATTGCGGTACGCACCTTCTGGTGATACACCCGCTCCATCGCCCTCCGGTACAACCCTAATTGCCCGGCATGGACAACCGCGTCATCCAACCGGTCCGTTTTGAAATCCAGCACCAGCAGATGGTCCGGCCGATGCACCAGTACATCCACCGCGCCCTCCACCACCACAGCCTCCCCATCCATCGTTTCATGGGAGAAGAACCGCACCTCCGTCTCCACCGGATACGGCGCGACCTCAGACAGATACCACGGTTGGGCAAGGAACGCTCCACAGAGCCGCTCCCCATCGGAGACCAAGAGGTTCCATGACTTCTCATCCAACTCCGCAAGACCGGGAGGCAATAACGGAAGTGCAGGAGCGGAAGGGTCCCGCATCCGCGCCTCCACCAGATTATGGACGAATGTCCCCCACAACGTGATGGCATCGGGATGCCGCTCCAACGCATCCTGCAGGACGCTATCGCTTGCCAACGGCGGGAACGGCACGGCGGATGCCGTATGGGGGGCTTCCGGCGCGAACTGGGTCGCCGCGACGTACTGGCGGGCGGGAACGAGATCCGGATGCGATCCTTGGTAGAACGCCGCAATCTCCGGACGCAAAGGCGCTACGTTCCGGTCGACGAACAACTGCTGCGGGGTCACCGGGGAGATCACCTGGACGTTCACCCCGGAGGTTGCGCACCGATAGGCCTTGGCCTGTTCATCGTAGGTGATGCCGTATCCCGCTTCCAACCACTCCAACGTGTTTCCTTTCTGTGCCCGGTTCCCATGAAAACCACTGCAGACCAGATGATACTCGGCACGAGTCATCGCCACGTACAGGATACGCTTGGTCTCCGCGGTCCGCTCCGCTTCTTCCTGCTCCTTGTCCCGGAACAGCGTCCCCACACCTTCATACCGCTCCGGAATGGCATCATAGTACGGCACACATTCCGATCCCACGGTAAAGTAATCCCCCTCCTTCCGATTGGCGCCATCGGAGAAACAGGAGACGAAGACGATGGGGAATTCCAGTCCCTTCGCCCCGTGGACCGTCATGATCTGGACTCCTTCCTTCCCCTCGGTGAGCACCTCGCTGCCATCCGTATTCATCGCGTCAGACGTCCCCAAAAACGGCCTGAGATCATCCAGGAACGTCGCCAGCGACTCTCCGTTGGCCTGAGCCTGTTCCGCAAGACGGTACAGATAGTCGTAATGATCCAGATAGGCGTGGTAGCCAGGATGCTCCAGATAGTAGGATCGATAGCCGAGATCGAACCACAGATGCTGGATCAACGCGGGAAGCGTCGAAGATCGGGCGAACTCCTTTGTTTCCTGGTACCGCCGACAACACTCCTGGTAGCCCGGGTTGTCCGGCAGGACCGTCGCGTCGAACGCCATCTTCGGATCATCCATCACCTGGAACACCTCATGATCGGAAAGCGGGCAGAACGGGCTGCGGAGCACGGAGAGGAACGCGATGCGGTCCTCCGGATAGACGAGACACTGCAGCAATGCATACATGTCATTGGACGGCGCCTCCAACATCAACGAACGGGACACCTTGGACATGGTGTACGGAATGTTCCATGCCTTGAACGCCCGCTCGAAACTCATCTGGTGGGTGCCGGTCCGAAGCAGCAGGGCGATGTCATGGGGAAGCGGACGCCGAACACCTCCGTTCCCATCAGGGATCAAGGCAAGGTCGGTAGTGAGCATCTGGTGGATCCGCTCTGCCACGGCATACGCCTCACAGTCAGCGTTCTGCGCTTCCTCGTCATCATTCTTCTCTCCCGAATCCTCCGGTTTGATCATCACGGTAAGGCTTCCCTGCACCCCTGGCGTCGGAGCTCTTCCCTTCAGGGAGGAGAAGGCCGCCTCATACAGGTTTTCACTGGGACGCATCACCTGGGAGAACAATGTGGAGAACAGGTCGATCAACCCTGGCTCGGTGCGGTAGTTGGTGGACAATTGGATGGCCGGTCCCGACCCGAGTTCCTCGGACAATCGCTTGAACACCGCCACATCGGCGCCCCGGAACTGGTAGATGGACTGCTTCTCATCCCCGACGAAGAACAAGCGGTCGTCCAGAATATCCGCCGCGGAGGGAATCCCCACCCCGTCGAACGAGTCTTTCGCGGAGAGCAGGTACAACAACTGTTTCTGCTGTTCGTTGTCATCCTGGAACTCATCGATCATGATGGCCTTGAACCGGTGGACGTAGGAACGCCGCAACGCCGGTTGGGTCGTGAGCAGTTCGATGGCAAGGGCTGCGACATCCCGGAACGTCAGCACTCCCGTACTCCGCTTGGTGCGTTGGAACGCCTCTTCGTAGCGGGAAAGGAAATCCACCATCATCTCAAGATCGGCTTGATGCTGCAACCCTTCTCCTGCGGTAAGGAATTGGGCGCACGCCGTCCGGAATTCCGTGTACGCTTCCCCGATTTCCTGGTTTGCGCCTTTTCCGGAGGGCTTGCGAGGCCAGGAGACCTGCCTGAGGATTTGCTCCCATGCCGCGTCGTCCCCAGATGCTTCCCGCTTTTTCTCCAGATCCTGCATCAGGGAAATGACATCGGAAGCGGTCTTGCCCACGGCAGCCCCTTCTTCCGCAATCTTCACGATTTGGGACGACGCCTGATCCATCTGCCGCCGGGCATCATCCCGCATTCCTTCAACGGCAGTTTTGACCTGGAGCGTCAAGTCTTGTGGGATACGGTGGGGAAGATGGAACGAGCGGAGCGCCAACGTAACCAACAGGTCAACCGCGGCCTGCGGCTTGTATCGTGAGGCAAACAGGCGCGCCCCGGCATCCGTGGCGACGGCAGAGAGCATCGAGCGGGCCAGAAGCCGCGCTTCCTGTTCGTTCTGTCCTCCCCATTCCGCCTCCGGAACGTAGTCCGCCGTCAAGCCATAGCGATACGGGTCGCTGCGAAGGATCTTTGAAGAGAACCCGTCCAGCGTGGAAATGGACGCTTTGGGAAAATGGTCGTTCCATTCCGTCAGAAACAGGCGGCGGGTCTCTTCGTCCAACCGCGTATCCGTACTGAACCGTTTGACCAAGGCCCCGATGCGGCTCTGCATCTCCAACGTCGCCTTCTCGGTAAACGTCAACGCCAGGATCTCATCGGCATGGACGCCATGCAACAACAAATTCAAGTATCGGAACGACAGGACGGTGGTCTTCCCCGAACCGGCGCCGGCGCTGACCACCAGGTTCCCCCCCAAGGTGGTGACGGCGCGCATCTGGTCGGGGTCCAGTCGTTTGCCGATCAAACCGGCAAGTTCCTCAATGGTGTTCATTGGGCGGAAAACCTCCTTCGGCACACCGGGCGGTAGGCACACTGCTTGCACGCGTCATCACTGGGGGTGGCGGGAAAGGAACGGTGACGCAACGCATCGCGGAACGCCTGGAGCTCGTTTTCCAGTCGTTTGGAACCGGCCTCCTTGGCCGGATCATCCCCGCCGCTCCAGATGGCGACATATTTCCCATCCTGGATGACATAGTATCCCGCCCAGGACACATCCTTGCCCAGCGACTGTTCGATCAACGCGCGGTACAGGGGAAGCTGCAGCGTGGTGAACTTCTCTGGGAGGCTTTCCGGTTTGTTTCGGGCGGTAGCGGATATGGAAAGCGGAGCCTTGCTTTTCTTGTAGTCGATCACCGCCATCGTCCCGTCCCCCATGTCGACCACCCGGTCGATCCGTCCGGACAAGGAAATTCCGTCTTCCCAGGATATCTTGTGGGAACCCTCCGTCTCGACGGTTGTCTTTCCGTCAAACAGTTCCGCTTCCTTTTCCAGAATACCGACGGCGGCGTCCCGGAACCGGGTGACGATCCAGGCGCGTCCCGCGGGATCAGGCCCCTCCTCCTTGTACGTTTCCACCATGCTCTCGTCGAAACACGTCTCCAGCCGGGTGCGATACTGGGGGATGTTCCTGCGATCGAACCGACCCACCGAAGAAAAGAACTTGCGGTAGGCCAGGTGGAGCATCGACCCGATCGTCCCCTCGTCGACCAGATTGACCAAAAACCGCATCTCCGTCACGCCGAACAGATACTGGCAACACCAGGCGAACGGACACTTGACGAACTGGTCCAGCGCGGTGGGCGAGACGTTCCAATGATCCACGTTGAGGGAGGCAAGATCATCAGGGAACGGATTGCCTTCCAGACTAAAACGGGCTGCATGGGGATCCTTGGAAAGATACGCATTTCGGGAAGCCTGCTGGTACATGCTTCCCTTCATGGGGACCGTCTCCCCTTCCCACAGGCTGAGTTCCGCCTTCCATACATCGGGCAGAACCGGAGGCTCCAGTTCCCGGGAGAAAGCTGAGGGCGCGCGATGATCACCTCCGTAATCCCGGCGGTTGTAGCTGATCACCGCGCCATCCATCGCCACCAGCCGGATATTGGCGTCCGTCAGGTTCTCTTCCTGCCGCGCTTCTTCCGCGATGGTATCGGGAAGACAGTCCAACGGTTTGTCCACCACCTGGGTTCCCTTCCAATCCATGGCAAGATAGAACGCATGGGGGACATCCAACGCGTTGGCATCCGTCCAACGGTACACGTGGACCCCTTCCTCACCGGAAGATTGCGCCACGTACCGCCTCTTGCCCAGCACGGACACCAACAGAGACAGCATCCCCGGATGCGTTTCCACCCCGCACGCCTGCATCGAGTCCCCGATCGCTTCCAGCGTATCCATGCAGAACGTGTACCGTTCCTCCCCGGGGAACCCTTTCCACCCACCCGGTCGGAAATAGCGGTCCTGGAAACCGTGGAGAAGACGGGTAAGCCGGTCGACGGTATCCGCGTCGTTCAGTTCCTTGAGATCCGTCTTGAACTTCTTGTACCATGCCACCAGCGAGGAATCCTTCAGGTTTTTGATCCACAGGTCATCCGTTCCGGTCGACCCCCGGTCGACGGAATCCTCCACCGCCTGGGCGAGAAACCGATGGAAAACGGCAAGCTGTTCATCCGACCACGGAAGCGCGGGATCGAGGAGCAGCCCTTTCAGATCGTCCAGCAGGAACTGGCTGGTGTACACCTGTCCCAACGAGAGAAGGAACCGTCCTGCCGGATGCTCCAGCGGGTTCTGTCCGTAGCGGAGGGAAAGTGGTACGTCAAACTGAGGCGCCTGCAGCTGGAGCACCGGCATCATCTGGGAAGAGTTGGCCGTGGCGATGATGATGGAATCCACCGGAACTCCCTCGTCCAGCAACGCGCGGACGGCGCGAAGCGTACTCCGGATTTCCTGGACATGGTTGTCATACACGACAATCCCTTCCGGTTTCCCTGGAGGGGACGGAATGACCCGTACGGATCCCTCCGGTTGCACGCCACAGAGGATGCGGCTCGCTCCGGGAAGGCAATCGGCGAACAAGACGCGATACCGCAGGCCTGTCTGGTTGACCGGCTTCTGGTAGGATGGTTCATACATCCCTTTCTCCTGAAGGAACGCCACATACCCTTGATGCAACGACCGGAGATCCTGCTGCATGGCCGGGTCAAGCTGAAGGAACGCCTCACTTGCAGTGACATCAGCCAGTTGGGGAAGAATGGTGGCGAGGTATCGTTCCAGCCGGGGCAAAGACTCCTCCGCGCCCGCATGATAGTAGGAAAACGCATGGGCTTTCCCCCACAGCTCGACGAACAGGAGACGAACCAGATCATCGGCCTCTTTCCTGCCCTGAGGATCACTTTGAAGCAGACTGACAAACGTATCCCAGCTGATCGCATGGTCAGAGCGCAAGGCGCCATCCTCCGTCTGGAGCACGTACTGCTGCGCCCAGTACCGCGCGGCAACCTCGCTGGGGAAGACGCAGACATC
>Ga0172377_10002538_pt1 | contig 18634 bp, 9 predicted proteins | sample Pumphouse3metaG_FD_119749 | JGI IMG/M metagenome (GOLD analysis project Ga0172377, IMG submission 119749) | Leachate microbial communities from a municipal landfill in Southern Ontario, Canada - Pumphouse #3 metaG | ecosystem: Engineered > Solid waste > Landfill > Unclassified | place: Canada...
CGGATCGTATCTGAACCAGCTGCTGGGCAAGGATGAAAGTGGCAAACCCGCGCCTTACCGGCTGGGTCACTTCTTCTTGGCCATCAACATCGATTTCTTCACCGACCTGGATGAGTTCAGAAAGACCAGCAGCGCCATTTGCCGGGAACTGCAGAATTCCCAACTGATGCCAGGACGTGACCGCGTTTGGGTGGCTGGCGAAAAAGAATATGAAAAAGAGCTCGAGATCCGCCGGTTGGGCGTGCCCATCATCCCCAACCTGCAAAAGGACATCGAGACCATACAGCGCGAACTGGGCCTCAAAGCCCTGGATATCTGATCCCCAGCCTGCTTGGGGATCGCCAATAACGGAGACACCATGCCCAAAATATTGCTTATTGCCATTCTGCTAAGCCTTGCCGGCTTGCTGGGGTCTGTGGAATTTACCCTGGACGGCGAAGCCCGCACCCGGGCCGTGATGTATTACGCGGACGCCAGCGCCGAAGCAGGCAGCCACATCGACAGCAAGCTCTGGCTGGGAACGAATCTCAGCGTCAATCCCGATCTCAAGCTGCGCCTCAATCTCCAGCTTGGAGACGTTGTCTGGGGTGCCACCACCGGGACCCAGGCCGGCGGAGCCATCAGCGCCGGGATCCCCATCAGCGCTTACGAACTCTATGTGGATTACCGCATCCGGGCCCTTGGATCCAATATCCGGATCGGCCAGCAATACTGGGCGGACCATCGCTCCCTGATGCTCGACGACTCGTTCAGCGGCGTCACCTTCAGCACGGATGACGTATTGGGGATGCAAAGCACCCTCGGCTGGATCAAACAGGTGGAGGGCGACCGTTATCTGGCCGGAGATGACATCAGCAGCTTTCTGCTGAGCCTGCAGGACAAGGCTTGGGGAGTGCAGGCTTTCTATACTGTCAACGAAGCTGACAGCAGCAATGCCTCCCAGGATATTGTTACCGCCCTGCCCTTCCTGGCCTGGGACCTCGCCCCCCTGAATATCGACCTCACCGGCATCCTCCAGTATTCCAGTTCGCCCACCTCCTCCGATCTCGATCATGGCGCAGCCGCCCGCATCAGCGCGAAATTCGAACCCGTGGAGATAGGCCTGGACGCCCTTTACTACGCGAATGAGGCTCCCGCCCTGAATTACAGCCTCTCCCAGTATTACCTGAACAAGCTTTACATCTTCGGGATCGGCCAGCATTTCGACGGCTGGGTCGGCTGGGATCCCGTGAACTGGTATTGGGGCCAGAGCTCGGCTCAGGATATGTACTTGGCAGCGGTTGGCTACACCAAGGTAGCCCTGGCCAAAAGCCTGGACCTCTACGCCGCCGGAGGCCTGATCCACAAAACCGGCTGGGAAGCCAATGGCGGATTGGAGTGGAACCTGGACAATTTCCAGCTCGCCGCTTACGGAGCTTACGGCCAGCACGATGGACACACCCAGGCCAGTTATCTCATCGGCACCACCCTGAAAGCCTGGTTTTACTGAGCTGTTCACTCTCAAAGCGTTCCTCTGCCCCGCAGGGCAAGATTTTCCTTGTCAAATGACAACGGACTGAAAAGATGGAAAAAAACATCGCAAAGGACCTGACCATGAAGCTTTCGCAACGCGCTCTGGAAATCCAGGCCTCTCCCATCCGCAAGCTGATGCCGCATGCGGTGGCCGCCAAACAACGCGGCCTGAAAGTATATCAACTCAATATCGGCCAGCCGGACATTCCCACCCCCCAACCGATGCTGGACGCTTACCACTCTTTTTCGGAAAAAGTGCTGGCCTACGGGCCGTCCCAGGGCTTGGACGCCTACCGCAACGGTTTGGTGGATTATTATGCCAGGCAGGGCATCCCGCTGCAAGAAAACCAGATCATCGTGACCACCGCCGGTTCGGAAGCGGTGACCTTCGCGATGATGGTGGTGGCCGGCGCCGGAGACGAGATCATCGTTCCCGAACCTTTTTACACGAACTACAACGGCTTCGCGACCATGGCCGGCATCACCATCCGGCCGCTGCTGACCCTGGCCGAGACGGGCTATCAGCTGCCCGCCGACGAGCAGATCGAAGCCCTGATCACTTCACGGACCAGGGCGATCATGATCTGCAACCCCGGCAACCCCACCGGAACGGTCTATTCCCGCGAGGATGTTTTCCGCCTGGGCGCGCTGGCCAAGAAACACGGGCTGTTCGTTATCTCGGACGAAGTGTACCGGGAATTCATCTATGAAGGCCGCTCCCACACCAGCATCCTGCACGTGCCAGGCCTTGAAGATAACGCCGTGATGGTGGACAGCGTCTCCAAGCGCTACAGCGCCTGCGGCGCCCGCATCGGCTGCGTTGCCTCGCGCAACCAGGCCCTGATGGACGCCACCCTGAAATTTGCCCAGGCCCGGCTCTGCCCGCCCACTGTGGATCAGCTGGCCGCCCTGGCCTGCGTTCCTCTGGGCGAGGATTTCTTCCGTCCCCTGATCGCGGAATACCAGGCCCGGCGCGATCTGGTCTTCAACGCCCTGATGGAGATCCCCGGAGTGGTCTGCGTGAAACCCCAGGGCGCTTTCTACATCCTGGTGAAACTTCCCGTGGACGATTGCGAGAAATTCATCATCTGGCTGCTAAACGATTTCAATATCGCCGGCGAAACGGTTATGGGCGCCCCCGGCGAGGGCTTCTACGCCACTGCCGGGCTGGGGCGCGACGAAATGCGCCTGGCCTACGTTCTGAATGAAAATGAACTGCGCAAGGCGATGCATATCTTCGCCCGCGGTTTTGAGGAATATAAAAAACTGACGACCTGAACCCTGTAAACCCAAGGCGGTGAAATGAAAACCAAGCGAAAGATCGAACCCTACCTCTACCTGCTGCCCGCGCTGGTAATCCTGCTGCTCTTCCGCTTCATACCCATCCTGATGTCCTTTGTGATCAGCTTCTTCGATTTTGGCGTCACGGACATCGGCAAGTTCCTGGGCTTCGCCCACTACAGCAGATTGTTTGGCGACCAAGAATTCTGGCAATCGATGATGAACACCCTCTGGCTGGTGCTCATCGCCCTGCCCGCCAGCATCATCCTGCCGCTGATCTTTGCCCAGCTGCTAAATCAGATCAAATGGCTCAAGGGTTTTTTCCGCACGATCTATTTCATGCCTTTCGTCACTTCCCTGGTGGCGGTTTCCATCGTGTGGAAGATCATCTATTCCGAGCAGGCGGGCTTGGCGAACATGTTTCTGCAGTGGCTGGGCCTGGAACCGCAGCTCTGGCTGGCCGAACCCCGGGGGATCTTCACCCTGTTTTTCCAAAGCTTGGGTGTACAGATACCCGGATGGATGGGCGGCCCTTCGCTGGCACTGTTTTCCATCATCATCATGACGGTTTGGAAAGGCCTGGGTTACAACACCATCATCTACCTGGCCGGCCTGCAGAACATCTCCAAGGCCTATTACGAGGCCGCGGACATCGACGGAGCAGGAAAGATCCGCCAATTCTTCAATATAACGGTCCCGCTGATCTCCCCCACCACCTTCTACGTGCTGTTGATGACCACTATCGTCAGCTTCCAGACCTTTGCCCAGATCTACATGATGACGGACAAAGGCGGGCCGCTGGGCACCACCAAGCTGATCGTCTATTACATCTATGAAAAAGGCTTCGACAAGCTGGACATGGGATATGCCAGCGCCGCGGCCATCATCCTGTTCATTGTTATTCTGGGCCTCACCCTGCTGCAGCGCCGCCTGGAAAGCAAGGTCAATTATTGAGGAGGGCGGCATGAGAAAAATCTTTGGACAATCCCTGACCTACGCATTGCTGATCATCTTCGGCTTTGCCATGGTTGTGCCTTTCATCTGGATGCTTTCCACCTCGCTGATGACCCAAAGCGAATTCAACAAGAACGAAGCCATCTTCATACCCAAGGAAGAGTATCACGTCTGGAACGACGCGGGCAAGGAGCATAAAGTGATCCTGGTGGATACCAAGGGAGAGCAGGCAATTATCCACGTTTTGGATGAGGATGGCCAGATCTCCCCGGATTACCAGGAATACATGGGCGTGCCCGCCTCCGAGGTTGAACTGGTGAGCAAAAGGCCCAGCTTCCATTTCGAAAATTTCGTGAACGCTTTCAAAAAAGTGCCCTTCGCCACCTATTTCGCGAACACGCTGTTCGTGTCCATCCTCACCTTGATGGGTGTTCTGGTCACCTCCGTGATGGCGGCCTACGCCTTTGCCAGATTGGATTTCAAGGGCAAAGACTTCATCTTTTACCTCTTCCTCAGCATGATGATGGTGCCCCAGCCGATCTATGTGATCTCTTCCTACATTTTCCTGGACAAGTTCAACTGGCTGGATACCTATCAGGCCCTGATCGTGCCCTGGATCGCCAATATCTTCACCATCTTCCTCTTCCGCCAGCACTTTAAATCCCTGCCCCAGGAACTCTTCGACGCCGCTTCCATCGACGGCTGCAGCACCTTCGGGATGCTCACCCGCATCGTGATCCCCCTCTCCAAGGGGGTGATCGCCACGGCCTCGGTCTTTTCCCTGATCGGCAGTTGGAACAGCTTCATGTGGCCACTGGTGATGACGGACCGGCCAGAACTGCGGGTGCTGCAGGTGGGATTGAGCTATTTCAACCAGGAGGCCTCAACCCAGACCACACTGCTGATGGCGGCCTCCACTTTCAGCATTCTGCCCATTTTGCTCATTTTCTTCCTCGCGCAAAAACAGATCCTCGCCAGCTATGCCAAAGCCGGCCTCAAAGATTGATACGGAGACCTTACCATGAATAAAAGCAAAGCAGACGTCCGCCACATCAAACGGCAGATCCAGAAAAACGAATCTACCGGGAAGAAAAAACCGGCTTACCAGGTTCCGGAGCCAGCAGTAGTTGTGGACGAATCGCAGTTCCGGCCCCAGCCGCTGGCCAAGCCCAAAACCAATATCATCATCGCCTGGGCCGTGTTCGCGGCCACCCTGGTGGTCTATCTGCTCACCCAGGCCCGCACCACCTCCTTCTGGGACAGCGGTGAATACGCCACCTGCATCAGCATCCTGGGCGTGCCCCATCCTCCGGGAAACCCTTTCTACATCCTCTTTGGCCGGGCCCTGGTGGCGCTCTTTGGCGGGATCTTTTCCCACGCCTGGATCGCGGCCTTCATTTCCGGGCTCACCAGCGCCTTTGCCGTGATGTTCACCTATCTGATCACGGTGCAGCTTACCAGCATGTTCAAGATCAAGGACAGGGAAGCAATCTTCTCCGGCCTCGTGGCGGCGCTGCTGACCGCTTTTTCCTTCACTTTCTGGATGAACGCTGTCGAGGCCGAGGTCTATTCCGGCCTGGTCTTCTTCGTGAACTTCATCATCTGGCTCACCCTCTGGTGGGTCCAGCATTCCCGGGATTTTCACCACCAGAACGTTCTGCTGCTGATAGTGTATCTCTTTTTCCTGGGATTCTGCGTGCACCAGACAGCTCTGCAGATCGCGCCCGCCATCCTTTTCATCGTGGTCTATCCGCTGCTGGTGAAAGGGGTGAAGAATGGCAATTTCTGGTATAAATTCTTCGGATACGGAGCCGCGCTGATCCTCAGTTACCTCATCTTCGGGGCGATCGGCAAAAGCAGCGGCGTCGATTCCCTGGACCAGATCGGCCTGATGATCTGCATCATCGCGCTGATGATGGTGGAACTGCGCCAGGTCTTCGACCGCCGCCTCTGGCTGCTGGGTCTGGCGCTGGTGGCGATCGGCGTATCCGCCCACCTCTACATTCCCATCCGCGCGGCGGACAAGCCTTTCATCAACCTGGGCGACCCCAGCACCCCCCAGCTTTTTAAGGATTACATCCAGCGCAAACAATACAAGCCCGAAGAGCAGACCTCGATGTTCGACCGCCGCGGCAGCTTTTTCAAGCACCAGCTGGGCTTCCACTTTTTCCGCTATTTCGGCTGGCAGTGGTTCAAAACCGATGCCGTGCGCCGCGCCGTCAAGATCCCGGATATAGTTGTGAACGTCTTCGGCGGCCTGTTCGTTGCCTTTCTGGGCCTCTTTGGGGCTGTCTTCCACTTCCGCAAAAACAAGCACAGCTTTTACTATATGCTGGCCATCATGTTCTGCGTTACCCTGCTGATGGTCTTTGTGATGAACCTCTCGGACGAAGAGGTGCGCGACCGCGATTACTTCTTCGTGGTGGCCTACAACATGTGGGCGATCTGGATGGGCATCGGCGCCCTGGGCCTGCTCAGCCTGTTCAAGAGCAAAGCCCTTCGCATCGGCGTGGCCTCGCTGATGCTGCTGCTGCCGGTGCTGAACCTGGCGGTCCAGTACAGGGAACATGACCGCTCCCGCGAATTCATAGCTTTGGACTACGGCGTTAATTTCCTCAATTCGGTGGAGGAAAACGCCATCATCTTCACCAACGGCGACAACGATACCTATCCCCTCTGGTTCGCCCAGGCGGTGAAAGACCCCTACGCCAAAGAATTCCGGCATCCCGCCCGGGACGTCTTCCCCACCGAGGCTTCCCAGGCGGCGATCAGCCAGGCCATGGACTACAAGAACAAACAGCTCAAAGGCATCCGCAAGGATGTTACCATCGCCAATCTCTCGCTGCTCAACACCTCCTGGTACATCCGCCAGCTGCGTGAACGCGAAGGCGTGATCATCAGCTGGAGCGACGAGGAGATCCTTTCCCTCGATGACCGGAGGGGCAGCTTCCAGCAATACCTCTGGCAAGACAGCGTCACCTACAACGCCGGCGATCCCGGCGGGGCGATGAACTTCAGCATCAACTACCTGGAAAACCTGCGCGACAGCGAAACCACGGGGGCTTTCTACCCCCGCCGCGGATCGGATTTCGCCGTGCTCCAGATCGTGAAAGAGAACTTTGGCAAACGCCCCATCTATTTCGCCGTCACCTGCGAATCCAACGTTGGGTTTGATGACTACCTCCGCAACGAGGGAATGGTTTCGCGCATCACCCACATTAAAAGCGAAACAGGCGAGGAAAACATCGATCCCGAGCGCCTGCTCGCCAATATCGACGAGATCTATCAATACCGCTCCATCGATGATGAAAACGTGCACAAGGACGACAATATGCAGCGCCTGGTGATGAACTACGGTTCCGGCTTCGCCCGCGCCGCCCTGTATTTTTCCCGGCAAGGAAAATTCGACCAGGCCCTCGCCTACGTGGAAAAAGCCCGTAAATTCATCGACAACGAGCTCCGCCTCACCGAGTTCTGGGTGAATTACTACGCCGGAACCAAGCAGCTGGATAAACTGGACAGCTTCATCGACAAGACCATCCTCACCCATGCAGACGCCATCCGGATCTATAACAGCTATGTGCTGAACACGCTGGCCAGCGAATTCCCCAGCCTGTTTCCCCGCTACATGCAAAAACTGCTGCTGGCTTTTCCCAACGAGATCGACATAGCGCAGCTTGCCTATTACTACGGCTATAGATACGATCTGCTGCCCCAGGTGGAACAATTGCTGTTCGATTTGGAGACCGAAAATAAACTGGGATATAATCAACAGGACCTGGAAAACTATCTGGGGGCAGGGGAGCAGGAAGCTCCCGCCGACAGTTCCTGACCCTCTTCAAGCAATTCCAACAACGGGAAACAGCTTCTGCTGTTTCCCGTTTTTTCTTACCCGGCCCCCAGCATCAATACGGGATAAATACGGGATCAATACGGATTTCATCCGTATTGATCCCGTATTTATCCCGTAATGATCCCAAGAGCGGACTGGACCTTAGCGGATCTAGGTCAATCCGAAGCTTTGCGCGTCTGGGATAACCACCGGTATGGCTCATCAGGCTGAAAGCCTGGCTGGAAGAAACCCCCTCTTTCTCTTTTTCTCAGTATCTCCGTGCTTCTGTGTTAAGAAAAATTCGCATAGTCAGTCGAATCTATAGGCAAAAGAAAGTTATAGATCCTGGATCCCCATCGCACCGTACAGACTCGTTTCACACGCCGCGCTTGACAAAAATACCCCCCTCAACTGGCTTGCCTTATAAAACTAAACATCTCAAGTATGGAGACATAATGCCGATAAAAATTTCTTTGCCCGACGGCTCTGCCAAATTATACGATCAGCCCGTCAGCGCCCTGCGGGTGGCCGAAGATATCAGCCCCCGGCTGGCCGAGGCCGCCCTCTGCGCCGAACTGGAAGGCGCTCTGGTCGATCTGGAGCACATTATAGATCACGACGCCAAGCTGGTACTGCACACCTTTAAAACCGAAACCGGAAAAGACATCTACTGGCACAGCACCGCGCACCTGATGGCGCAGGCCGTGAAACAGCTGTTCCCCGAGGTCAAGGTCACTATCGGCCCGGCCATCGAGCAGGGTTTCTATTACGATTTCGACCGCGACAAACCCTTCACCGAAGAGGAACTGGAGCAGATCGAGGAGCGCATGGCCTTCCTCGCCAAACAGAACCTGCCCTATGCCCGCAAAGAGATTTCCAAAGCCGAGGCCATGGAGGTCTTTGCCAAAATGGGCGAGGATTACAAGCTGGAGATTTTAGGCGAGATCCCGGATACGGACGTGATCAGCACCTACACCCAGGGAGATTTCATCGATCTCTGCCGCGGCCCGCATCTGCCCCACACCGGCAAGATCAAGGCCATCAAACTGCTCAAATCCTCCGGCGCTTATTGGCGCGGCGACGAAAAGAACAAGATGCTGCAGCGCATCTACGGGATCAGCTTTCCCAGCCTCAAGGAACTGGACCAGTATTTGGAATTCCTGAAGCAGGCCGCCCTGCGCGACCACCGCAAGCTGGGCAAGGACCTGGACCTCTTTTCCATCAATGAGGACATCGGCCCCGGCCTGGTGCTCTGGCATCCCAACGGCGCCATGATCCGCCACCTGATCGAAACCTACTGGAAGGAAGAGCATCTGCGCCGCGGCTACAAGCTGGTTTACACACCCCACGTTGGCCGCGCCAACCTCTGGGAGACCAGCGGACACCTGGGTTTTTACAAGGAAAACATGTACGCGGCGATGGACGTGGAAGGCGCTGATTATTACATCAAACCGATGAACTGCCCCTTCCACATCGCCATCTACAACAGCAACCTGCACAGCTACCGCGAGCTGCCCATCCGCCTGGGCGAACTGGGCACCGTTTACCGCTACGAGCGCTCCGGCGTTTTGCACGGCTTGATGCGGGTGCGCGGCTTCACCCAAGACGATGCCCACATCATCTGCACCCCCGACCAGCTCAACGACGAGGTGGAAAAACTGATCGTCTTTTCCCTGGATATGCTGAAGCATTTCGGCTTCCGCGAATTCCTGATCTACCTGAGCACCATGCCGGACGAGGCGGTGGGCGATCCCGCCGATTGGGATACCGCCACCCAAAGCCTGCGCGCCTCGCTGGAAAAGATCGGCCTGGAATACCAGGTGGACGCAGGCGGCGGCGCTTTCTACGGCCCCAAGATCGACATCAAGATCAAGGACGCCCTGGGGCGGGCCTGGCAGTGCAGCACCATCCAATTCGATTTCAACGAACCCACCCGCTTCAACATGCACTATATCGGCGCCGACAACGCCCAGCACCGCCCCTTCATGGTGCACCGCGCCATCCTGGGTTCCGTGGAGCGCTTTTTCGCCACTTTGCTGGAATACCACTCCGGCAACCTGCCCCACTGGCTGGCTCCGGTGCAGATGATGATCCTGCCCATCACTGAGGCCCAGCTACCTTACGCTCGCAAACTGGAGGAGGATTTCCGCCTCAAAGGCCTGCGCTGCGAAGTGGACAGCCGCTCCGAAAAGATCGGCTACAAGATCCGCGACGCCGAGCTGAAAAAGATCCCCTTCATGTGCGTGATCGGCAAGAAAGAAGAGGAATCCGGAACCCTCACCCTGCGGCAGCACACCGTAGGCGACCTTGGCGCGATGAGCTTCGAAGACGTCCTCAGCCGCGTCCTGAGCGACTCCTGAGGATTTGGCCGGATTTACCCAAGCTGATATCGGGCCCCGCGGCGATCATAGCTGCGGAGCCTTTTTGTTTCCGGCCAGCCCCGCTGAAGCTGGCAGCCGCGGAGCCGCCTCCGGGCAAGGGATAAAACTAATCCGGTTTAGGGAATGGAATTTGCATGTTTGCTGGAAAAAACGTTTGGAGCAGCTCAGTGAAGCGATTCATCCTGATCATTAGCATACTCTGCCTCGCCCTCGGCCTTGGTGCCGCGGCCGATCTTGATCTTTCCAGCGGGAACCGCCCCGCCTATGCCAGCGACCTGGTGAAGATTAAACTCAGCCGGGAGGCCGCGCAAAGATCGCGCCTGCCGCAACAGCTGGGGGAGGAATTCTCCCGGTTCGGGCATTCGGATCTCGACCGGATAATGGCTGAAACCGGCGGCACGGCAGTGATCCGCGCCCACCGGCGCCTCAAGAACAAAGCCTGGGAAGACGCCCAGGGCTTTGACCGCTGGTTTTTGGTGCGCCTGGCCGGCAAGGCCACAGCGGAGGAGGCTTTGGCGGCCTTCAAAGCCAGCCCCTGGATCGAAGACGCCAGCTTCGAACACTTCGCCTACCCTCAATTCACACCCAACGATCCCTATTATGACGACAACTGGGGCCACAACAACACGGGACAGGGGCCTGGCGGCGGCGGAGCCGGCTTTGACAGCAACGCCCCCGAGGCCTGGGACGATTCCCAGTTTTTCGGCGATCCCAATATCATCATCGCCATCATCGACAGCGGGGTCAACTACAACCATGAGGATCTGAACGACAACTGCGTTACCGGCTACGATTACGGCTCCAACGATAACGACCCCCAGGATACCAACGGCCACGGATCCCAGTGCGCCGGGGTGGCTGCGGGCGAAGCCAACAACGGCATCGGCGTGGCCGGAGTGGCCGGAGGCTGCAGCATCATGCCCATCAAGGTGATGAGCAGTTCCGGCAGCATGACCTTCACCTCCATCACGAACGGCATCACCCACGCCGCCGATAACGGAGCCCACGTGATCAGCATGAGCCTGGGAGCTGAAAACGGCACCGACGAAGGCGACAACCCCGCCTGCGACGCCGCGCTCTACTATGCCTACAACGCCGGCTGCGTGATCTTTGCGGCCACCGCGAACTCCGACATCAGCATGATCGCCTACCCTTCCAACCACACTTCGGTGATCAGCGTGGGCGCTGCCAGCCCCACCGGCCAGAGAAAAAGCTCCAGCTCCTCCGACGGCCAGAACTGGTGGGGTTCAAACTACGGTGTGAACGTCCAGGACGACCCCAAGGCCGTGGATATCATGGCTGCCACCATTCTGCCCGCCACCACCCGCACCGGCGGTTACAGCACCAATTTTAACGGCACTTCCTGCGCCACGCCCTACGCGGCTGGAGTGGCAGGCCTGGTGCTCTCCAAGGATTCCGGGCTGACCCCGGACCAGGTTCGGCAGGCGATCGTGAATTCCGCCACGGACATGACCATCGATGGCGGCGCCGGCTGGGACCGCTACACCGGCTACGGAATGATCAACGCCAGCGGGGCTGTGGCCAGCATCGCACCCGGAATGCCGTCCTGCGTGATCACGGAACCGGCCAACAACTCCGTCCACTCCCTGGGCACCACCGTTCTGGTGGCCGTCAACGCCAACGACAGCGACGGTTTCATCTCGCACGTGAACTTCATCCTTGATGACAACGCAACGCCGGAATTCACCGACGCCGAAGCCCCCTTTGCCTGGAACTGGAACACCTCCGGCATTGCCTCCGGAGCGCACACGATCACCGCCGTGGCCTACGACAACCTCAGCAACAACCGCAGCTACAGCATCGAGGTGATCCTGCTGCAGGCCGCCAACGAAGGCTTCGAATCCGGCTTGTTCGACCTCTATCCCTGGCAGAATCCCAGTTCCGGACCCTGGACGATCCAGTCCGAAACGGTTTATTCCGGATCCCACGCCGCCCAATCCGGCACCATCACCCATCTGCAGGAAAGCGCCCTCAGCCTCACCCTCACGGTGGTTGAAGCCGGAGCGGTGAGCTTTTTCAGCAAGGTTTCCAGCGAACCCAATTACGACTTTCTGCGCTTTTACATCGACGGAGCCCTGCAGGATGAGTGGTCCGGGCTGTTGAATTGGGAATTTCACAGCTACCCCGTTACGGCCGGCACCCGCACCTTCACCTGGACCTATTACAAGGACCAGGGCGTAAGCACCGGCAGCGATTGCGCCTGGCTGGACCACATCAGCTTCCCCGCGCACAACGCGCCTCCCTTCGCGCCTTCAGGCCTCACCGCCACGGCAGTTTCCCCTTCCAAGATAGTTTTGCACTGGACCGACAACTCCAGCGACGAGACAGAGTTTTACGTTGAGCGGTCCACCGGGGGATACTGGTCTCTGATCAACTGGGCCGGGGCGGACGTCACCAGCGCCGAGGACACCGGACTTGATCCCGATACGAACTACAGCTACAGGGTGCGGGCCTTCAACGCCAACGGCGGCAGCAACTACAGCAACGTTTCCTCCGCGATGACCCTTGGCAACGACTGCCCGGACAACGTATCCGCCACGCAATTCGCCAACTGGGTGAATCTGAGCTGGGATGCCCCTCTCAGCGGCGCGGACGGCTATCAGATCAAGCGCTTTGAAGTGATCAACGGGAATCCGGCCAACGGAGTGCTGATCACTCCCACCAACGTGACGGAAACCTCCTTCACCGATCCCGACTGGTATCTGCTGAATCCCAGCTGTTACCTCTGGCAGGTGCAGGCTGTGGCGGGAAGCTCTGTTTCGGAAGGCTCGGGTTCCAATCCCCTCAGCAAGGAAGCCAACGGCGTGATCGTGGGAACGGTTACCGACCTGAGCGGCGCTCCGCTGGAAAACGCCACCATCTTTACCGGGACCGTTTCCGCCCTTACCAACGAATACGGGGTCTACACCCTGTCCGTGGTGCCGGAAAACTACACCCTCACGGCCAGCCATCCGGATTATGAATCCGTTACGCAGACAGGCGTCGCGGTGAGCTCCGACCTCCAGACCCAGGCCGATTTCCAGCTGCCGCTCTACACGGTGGCCACGCCCACCTTCTCCCCCGAAGCGGGAGCCTATACCGGATCAGTGGATGTGGTGCTGAGCAGCGCTACCCCGGGATCTGAGATCCGCTTTACCCTGGACGGCACTGAACCCTGCGTGTATTCGCAGCTCTACGCCGCCCCCATCCATCTGGAAACCAGCGCCACCGTGCGTGCCAAAGCCTTCAAGCTAAACTGCACGCCCAGCGATATCGCCGAGGCTTTTTACGAGGTCACGGTTGCAGCCGACGATCCCGCGGCTCCGGCCGTTGCCGGCATCCAGGGCGTCTGGCCCAATCCCTTTTCCACTCACACTCGGGTAAACCTCTATCTGAAAGACTCCAGCCGGGCTTACAGCCTGGATATCTACAACATCCGCGGGGAACTGGTCCGCCGTTACCAAGGCCGTGAAAAGGGTTACCAAGACCTGGTCTGGGACGCCAAGGACAACCGGGGACGCCCTCTGGCGGCGGGAGTGTATCTGCTCAGATTTGCCCAGGGAGATTTGCGGCAGACCCGGAAGCTGGTGCTGAAGTAAGCCTCCCCCGACCTTAACAGCATAGCCCATGTCCGGATGATGGCCAACCAATGTGCCGGCGCAGCCATAACCCGGACATGGGCATTTCTTAAATGGGGTGGCAAAGAGCGGGTTGGATACGGCAGTTGTTGCAGGCTCTCTTTTCAAATCGATTAGGAAATGCCAGTTAAGGCGACTGAACAATAGCGTGGGCGTGCAGTGAGAGTAGCGATCCGAACCCCTCGCCATGATCTGATGCCTGCTGGGCTTACCCACTCGGTTTAAGGAGAAACATAGGAAAGACACTTTGGAGTTGATCCCTATCCTGATCTGGATAAGTTACCCGAACATGGCAATTCCTGCCATTCATAGTAACAGATGTTTGTGATAAGTTGATATCTGGAATAGTATTTGCTTTATTTTTAATTAAATTTTTGTTTCCGATAAGATCATTGAAAACGACCCCGCTAAAAATGACAGAATCATAGCTTTCAAAATTATAAAGGCGGATGAATTGAAAAAAATAATCTTGATCGAAACCTTGGTTCTTATGGCCATCTCACTGGGTGGTGTGATCCACAAACTGGGGAATCACGCAGAGCCATCGGGGGTAAGCAGCCTGGCCTTGCACGGCCACTACGCCTATGTTACCAAAACATACCAGACAGGCGTCAAGATTTTGGACATCAGCGATCCGGCTGCCCCAACACAGGTCTCCAGCTTCTTTGCCGGATACAGTGGACACGTTTACGTATCCGGAAACCGCGCCTACATCAGCGGCGCGATCACAACCTCACAGGGTTTGGAAATCCTGGACATCAGCGATCCCCTCGATCCGGTTTCCCTGGGCAATCTCGCTGGGCATGGGGGGAAGCTGGCACTGCAGGGCGACTATGTGTATCAGGCCGGCTGCACTGAAGGGCTGCTCATCGTCGATGTATCCGACCCCACCAATCCAGTTCAGGTCTGCCAACACCAAGGGGATTTCCTAGTGAACGATGTGGCTGTGACTGGAAACTACGCCTATCTGGCAGCGGGAAACGTGGGAGGACTGCAGATCCTGAACGTCGCCGATCCCCAGAATCCCTATTGGGTTGGAAGTTGCGACACACCTGGTTGGGCCAATGGAATCGCTATCGTGGGCAACACTGTCTACATGGCTGACGGGTACTTCGGCGTGCAGATCATTGATGTCGCCAATCCCCAAAACCCAGTTTTACTGGGCAACTTTCACACATACTGGAGTGCCTTACGGATTGTTGTGCTGGATAATGTGGCCTACGTGTCAGAAGGCTATGCCGGGGTACAACTGATCGACGTGACAGACCCGGTTAATCCGGCGCTGATCAGTTCCTACGACACTCCCGGAAACGTTGGGATCATAGAGGTCAGGGACGGAATTGCATATCTGACGGATGCGGAACGCGGGGTTCAGATCCTGGACGTGAGCAGCCCGGCCAATCCGGCGCTGATCAGCCAGATCCATCCAGAATCCCTGATGTACGACTTCGCCCTTTCCGGAAATCTTGCCTGCGTGTCGGCGAATTCGTTTGACCTGGAGTTCTATGACCTGACGGACCTGCAAAACCCGGTCTGGCTGGGCCATGTCAATCTCGGTCCCCTTTTCGAAGCTGAGAAGGTTGTTATCTCCGGTGACCTGGCCTACGTTGCGGGCTGGAGGGAATATGACTTTGACGTCTTCAAAAGTTGCCTGTGGCTGGTCGATATCGCCGATCCCGCGAATCCGGTCCTGCTGGGAGACTTCGAATCGCCCTGGGGGATCTGGGCGAATAAAACCATTTTCGTGGTCGGTAACACTGCCTATTTCGACCACTCCAGCGGCCTCCACATCATCGACGCATCCGATCCGCAAAATCCCATCTTATCAGCGTATTATGGCCTGGGCTTTCAAAATCACGATGTGTGGGTCTCAAACAACGTGGCTTACATTTCCTATTGGGCTTCAAGTGATTACGCGCAAGGCTCCGGCCTGTGGTTGATGGATGTCTCCAATCCCCAGGCACCCTTTTTATTAGGGGAATGCACAACACCCGGCCTGGCTGCCGGAGTGACCGTTCTGGGCAATGTGGCCTACATTGCCGACAATTTCGCCGGGGTTCAGATCGTGGATGTCAGCTATCCCTCCAACCCTCGGATAGTGGGTAATCTGCCAACTCGTTACAACGGGAATGTGGACCTCGTGAGGATCTTTGATGGTTGCCTCTATGCGGCCGATTCCAACTGGAACGAGATCCAAATCTATGATTTGGCCAATCCCCTGCGGCCCCAACTGATCAAACGCTATGACTGGAGCCTCTCAGCTTGCGAATTGCAGGTGATCGGCAACACGCTCTACGCCTGCAATCCCGTATATGGCCTGAGTTTCCACAACCTGACGCAAGTGGAAGCCAACGATCCGCTCCAAACACCCATCCCACTGCCGCAACTGGCTGTTTATCCCAATCCGTTCAATCCCCAAACCTGTTTTGAGTTTGAGCTTCCGGAATCAAGCCCGGTCAGCCTGAAGATCTACAACCTGAAAGGTCAGCTGGTGCGAGAGCTTTGCACTGGTTGTTTCGCGAAAGGAAAACACAAATTGGTTTGGGATGGCAGAGACGACCACGGCAGGGTTCTTGCCAGCGGAATTTATCTCAGCAGCTTACGGTACGGGGAAACATCCGTCACCCGCAAGGCGATACTGGCCAAGTGAGTAAACAAGTCTCTGGCTTGCCGGGCAAGGAAGCTGCGAAGTAAGATTAGCCCCACAGTCCGGCTGCTGGGCAGGCCAATCTGAACACCACCACTGGGGTTGGACTGCCGAGGATAGCGACCCTTCAGTTAAAGCCACTACGGGAAATAAAGCACCCCGCCGCTATTTCCACATGCCTCCCAAGCGGGGATTGTAATCAAGGACGAAGTGGAAAATGGGTTCCGGTGCTGCGTCGCTGAAGCGCTATCGCCCGGAATGACGTATTGGAACTGGCGGGTGAATCCTCCGTTATTAGCGCCGCCTATTCCACCGTCACGCTTTTGGCCAGGTTGCGCGGCTGGTCCACGTTGAAGCCTTTGAGGTCGGCCACGTGGTAGGCCAGCAGCTGCAGCGGGATCACGGAGAGCAGCGGCTGCAGGTTGGGGAGGGTGTCCGGGATGTGGATCACGTGTTCGGAGAGGCTTTGCAAGTCGCTGTCGCCCTCGGTGGCGATGGTGATGAGGCGGGCTTTGCGGGACCGGACTTCCTGGAGATTGGCTTGGATCTTTTGGTAGAGGGGGTCCCGGGTGGCGATGGCGATCACGGGCATGGCCTCGTCGATGAGGGCGATGGGACCGTGTTTCATCTCTGCGGCGGGATAGCCCTCGGCGTGGATGTAGGAAATCTCCTTCAGTTTCAGAGCGCCTTCCAGGCCCACGGGGTAGTTGATTCCGCGCCCCAGATAGAGGGCATTGGGGCAGTCTTTAATGCTGGCCGCGATCTCACGCAAGCGGTCGTTTTGCTTAAGGATGCGCTCGATCTTGGCGGGGATTTGCTCCAATTCGGCGATGTATTGCAACCCGCTCGCGGTGGAAAAGGTGCGCTGGCGTCCCAGCAGCACGGCCAGCAGGAAAAGGATGGTCACCTGCGAAGTGAAAGCCTTGGTGGAGGCCACCCCGATCTCGGAACCGGCATGGATATAGGAACCGCCATCGCTTTCGCGGGCGATCGTGCTGCCCACCACGTTGGTGATGCCGAGCACCCTCGCGCCCTTGGATTTGGCTTCGCGCAGGGCGGCCAGGGTGTCCGCCGTCTCGCCGGACTGGCTGATCACGAAGACCAGCGTGCCTTCCGGCACCACGGGATTGCGGTAATGGTATTCCGAGGCATATTCCGCGTGCACGGGGATGCGGGCCATGTCCTCGATCATGTATTTGCCGATGAGCGCGGCGTGAAAAGAGGTGCCGCAGGCGATCAGGTGGATCTGGCGCACCTGGCTGAGTTCCAGCGGTGAAAGGTTCAGCCCGCCCAGCCTGGCGACTCCGTTCCTGTCGTCGATCCGGCCCCGGAAGGCGTTGCCCACAGTGGTCGGTTGCTCAAAGATCTCCTTGAGCATGAAATGCTTGTAATCGCCCTTTTCGATGGCGGAGATGTCCCAATCAACCACTGATATCCTGGGATGCACAGTTTCCCGGTGGGTGTTCGTGATCTCGAAATTATCGCGGCGGACCTCGCAGATCTCGTCATCCTCCAGATAGATCACCCTTTTGGTGTGGATCATGATGGCGTGGACGTCGCTGGCAAGAAAATGTTCGTGGTCGCCGATCCCGATCACCAGCGGCGAGCCTTTGCGCACTGCCACCAGTTGGTCCGGTTCGTCCTGATGCAGCACCACCAGGCCATAAGTTCCTTCCACGCGCCTTAGGGCTTCACGCACGGCATCCACCAGCGGCAGGCCCGTTCCCTTGTACTGCTCGATCAGATGGGCCAAAACCTCGGTATCGGTATCGCTGCGGAAGCTGTGCCCCAGTTCGATAAGCTGTTCTTTGAGGAGTTTGTAGTTCTCGATGATGCCGTTGTGCACCAGGGCCAGTTTGCCCGTGCAATCAACCTGGGGATGGGCGTTCAGTTCCGTGGCCTCGCCATGCGTGGCCCAGCGGGTGTGGGCGATGGCTGCGGTTCCGGAGCAGAGGTTCGGCTCCGGCAAAGCCCGCTCCAGTTCGATGATCTTGCCCTCTTTTTTGTAAACCTGGAGCTCGCCGCAATGGATCAAGGCGCATCCGGAGCTGTCATAACCCCGGTATTCCAGGCGTTTGAGCGCTTCCACCACGATGGGCAGGGCGTTGCGATTGCCGATGTATCCCACAATTCCGCACATCAGGAGACCTCCCTGTCAGCAGTGATCTTGTTAAAGGCCCACAGCGAGGCCGCCAGGACCAGGATGGCCGGTATCACCACCCAGTATTGCAGATTCTCGGAATCAGCCAGCAATCCCTTCAGCCAGGGCTTGGCCGCGAAGGTGACGATGAAAAGGGCTAGGCCGTTGTTCAGGGCGTGGGAAAGCATGGAATTGTAGATGCTGCCGGAGCGCAGGGTAAGCCAGCCCAGCAGGGTTCCCAGCAGGAAG
>Ga0172377_10002539_pt1 | contig 18632 bp, 11 predicted proteins | sample Pumphouse3metaG_FD_119749 | JGI IMG/M metagenome (GOLD analysis project Ga0172377, IMG submission 119749) | Leachate microbial communities from a municipal landfill in Southern Ontario, Canada - Pumphouse #3 metaG | ecosystem: Engineered > Solid waste > Landfill > Unclassified | place: Canada...
AAAGATGGCAATTCATTATCAGGTATTAAATTCACACTGAAAAAACCTTTTCTACCAAAAGAAATAAAAGAACGTCTTTGTTTTATTGATGAAGTGAAGGTTAATGGAAGCCCTTGTGATACAAAAGAAGAATTTGAAATTGTTTTGAAAGACATCTCAATTCGACAAGATATTAATGAATTATCTGAATTATGGAATAAAGAAATTCCTAAAACAGAATCATATTTGAAAAGATTTAATTACTTCCAGAACATCCATTCTGAGGTGGTTAAATTAATAGACATCATTAATTTGTCAGAGAAAAAGAGAAAGGAGATTGAAGATTATTCTGAATTATCTATAACTCCTTTTAATACAGAAAATTTGGAAATTATTTTGAGTAAAACTGAATACAATCATTTATTGCAGAAGGTTAAATTTTATAAGGATATTATCAAAAAAGCGGAAGCATCTCTGAGTAATCCAAATTGTCATCCAATAAAAGAAAAAATATTTGAAGCATTTAAACAAATTGACGCTAATGCTTATAATAAGTGCATAAAACAAATTGACGCATTAAATAAAGGAAAGTTTAATTTTCAGGCTTTTTTGAAATTAAAGGAAAATATTCAAAAAAGATTACCAAATTTATTTGATTCCATACAGTCAAGTGGTTTTACAAAACAAGATTTACCTGATTTTAAATTAGCTATTTATTTTAAACATGCTCAAAAGGAAATCAATAAATTAATGAACATTGATTATGAGCAAGAATTAAGGCATAACCTACATCAAATAAAAGTCAAAAAAGGTAGACTTGTTGCTAAACTTGCCGCAAAGAAGGCTTGGATACATGTTTTACATAGTATCGACCAGGATAAAAACATTCGACAACATCTTAGCGCATTTGCCCAGTTTGCTATTAAAGCGAAAGGGAAAGGGAAAAAAGCAAGAAAATTCCAGAAAGATGTTCAAAGAGAAATGGGAAAATGTAAAGACTCAATTCCTTGCTGGATTATGCCTCTTTATAAAGTTGCACAATCCATAACCCCTGAACAGGGAATGTACGATTATACTATTATTGATGAAGCAAGTCAGTTAGGACCAGATGCAATTTTCCTGCTCTATATTTCAAAAAAAATTATCATTGTCGGTGATGACAAACAAATTGCCCCAGAAAACATTGGGGTTGATGTTGATAAAATGACACCTTATATTGAAGAGTTTTTATGTGACTTTGAATTTAAAGACTGCTTTCATCCTGACTTTAGCTTTTTTGACTTTGCTACGGTTTTCTGTGATGAGAGGATTGTTCTGAGAGAACATTTCAGGTGTATGCCAGAAATTATACAATTTTGCAATAAATATTTTTATGCCCCTGATGGGAAAGGGCTTTATCCTTTAAAACAATATTCTGAAAAAAGGCTTGATCCTTTAAAAACTGTATTTTGCACTAATGGATATACGGAAGGTAGAAGTTCAAGAATTACTAATGAGCCTGAAGCTAATCAAATCATATTAACAATTACAAAGTTAATAAAAGATAATCGTTATAACGATAAAACTTTTGGAGTAATTACACTTCAAGGCAATCAACAAGCAAGTCTTATTGAAAATTTGCTTTTAAAAACAATTGGTGAAGAAGAGTATCATAAAAGAAAAATTGTATGTGGCAATTCTGCTTCTTTTCAGGGTGATGAAAGAGATATTATCTTTTTGAGTTTAGTAACAGCACATAATCATAATCGATCAGCTCTAACAAAACCTGTAGATGAAAGACGTTTTAATGTTGCTGTCAGTCGTGCGAAAGAGCAAATCTATCTTTTCCATTCAGTCCAGTTGGAAGATTTAAAAAACAACAATGACTTGCGGTATAAATTATTAGACCATTTCAAGAATTATAATACTCCTGGTCATTTTGACAAACAACTAATATCTATTCCAAAACAAAAAACCTTAGGAACACAGCCAGAACCGTATGATAGTTGGTTTGAGGTTGAGGTAAGGAATGAAATTGTAATGCAAGGTTTTGGTGTAATTCCCCAATATAAAGTTGCTGGAAGGTATCGAATTGATTTAGTTATGCTTTGTCCTGATGGAACAAAATTGGCTATCGAATGCGATGGTGATAAATGGCACGGACCTGAACAATATCAAAATGATATAAAGCGTCAAACAGTTCTGGAACGTTGTGGCTGGCAGTTTTTTAGAGTTAGAGGTTATGAATATTATACAAATCGAATAAAATCTTTAGAACCTCTTTGGAAACTGATTCCTAAAGTTAAGGAAAAAGAACCTCTTAAAAAGCCTGAAAAAGAAAATGAACTCACGACAGAAGTTCAATATGAAAAAACTACAAATAGTACTAATGAAATATTGTCTAAAGAAAAAGTATTGGAACAAGAAATAAAAAATGTTAAACCCAATATAGAGCATTCAGATATGAGCACTAATAATTCTGAAATACTTCTTAGATATTTTAACCTATACAAATCTGGTATTTATGTAATGTCTAAGGATGAGCCATTGGAAGCCGATTATGTTATTCTAATAAATGATAATTATAAAAATGGTTATTTATTGCAATGCTATAAATCTGGTCATGTCAATAAGGTTTTTGTTTCAACATTGTTATCTAAAAAAATTGGAAAAAAATATATGAATGGCTTGAATAAAAATGATGAGTTATCAAAATTAGAATTAATAGATTCAGAAAAAATAATTGGAATTTATTTCAATGAAAATAATAGCAAGAAATTTAAGGCGCACTTGACAGAAAAGATATCAAGTAGAGACCAGCTTCATTTACAAGGCTACAAAGTAATGTACATGGATTTTGAAAGCATAGATTACAAAATTATGCCTCTTGAAATATTAGACAGCATTAGCCGTCTTGTTTTTCAAAGCTTTGCTGCTAATGGTAAACCAATTGATAATAATTATTACAGTACTGAATGGTCAATTATCAATAAAGTCAATAAGATTCATGGAAAAAAATAAAATATATAATGAATCGTTACATCTGATGATTTTTCGTGGTATTCTAAAATATCGTTGATTTCAAGTGTTGCGAAAAAATTATTCGATAAAAAATAAGTTTTGTGCTCTGCCCATTATGTAAATAAATCAAGAGAATGGAGTAACTTATGAGTGAACCAGCAACCCAGAGACAGATAAACTACATTAAGGCTCTCGGCGGGATGCCCAAGCAGAGCCTAACAAAAGATGGCGCATCGGAGCTAATCGACAAGTTGTTGTCTTCGGCACCGCCTACGAAAAAGCAACTCAACTTCCTCCATGGGCTGGGCGCGACAATCCCTCAGAAACTCACATCGAAGCAAGCATCGGAGCTTATTACTCAGCTTGATGGTGAACAACCCCCAACAAAACAACAGATCGAGTACATCAAGATGCTGGATGGCGAAGTCCCAGCCACCAAACGAGAAGCTTCACAAATATGCGACATTCTATCGCAGACGGCCCCAGCAACTCCTGAACAGAGGAATCAAGCAGAAGAGTTAGGTGCTTGTCTGCCTGAGAACGTGACTTTTTGCCGAGCGAATGAACTTCTTGGCGATGCTGAGATGGATGCTGATCCCAAAGAAGGGAAACCGCCGACCAAGGCTCAACTCAACAAGATAGCCAAATTGGGAGGTGATTCGCAGAAGGGCATCAATCGTTGGCGAGCTGAAGAGTATATTGACGAACTTGAAGAGAAAGCCGAAGACAAAGCTGAGCAATTCCAGGAGCGAATTGACGATGTGTTGGATTTTATGTTTGGGGATGCGGATTTACGCTCCATGATGAACGTGAAGAAGCCCTCGAAAGCCGTGATAAAGAAGGCTATCTTGTTTGGTGACTCGCAGGGGTGGGGTGAAGGATGGGCAGATCCCGTTGGCAATTCTGACCTTAACCCAGATTCATTGGTGGATTTTGCTATCTACTCTGTTGCGCCAGAGCTACTAAAATCGGGAAAGGTTGCACCGCAAATGCCCACTCTGGGAGGTGGGACAAGCGATAAAGGCCAGGGGTGTCTTTTGGCCGTTATTGTAATCTTTACCGTTCCATTGATAATCTGGTGGTTCAGTATATGACCTGTGAATAAGCCGCCAAAAGTCGACTATTTGCAGAGCTTGACGAAGGAACCAATGATTGTCAGATCGAAGCGAGTAAGAAGGCTGTCACTAACATGGAAATCATTCTCGGCGACCCGAACCGCCTTGCGGAACTCGCGAAAGATTTTGTGACTCACTATGAGAAACGCGTTGAAGAAGGCTCGACCGTTCTCGGCAAAATCATGTTTGTTTCATCCAGCAGAAAGATTGCTTACGACTTGTACAAGGGAATCATTAAATTGAGGCCGCAGTGGGCAGAAATCCGGGAATGTGATGAAGGCGCTGCGCTGCCCCCAAAAGAGCGCAAAGAAATCAAGCAGATCGAAAAAATTAAGATAGTGATGACTTGAGGCAAAGACGACCCGAAAGAACTCTGGGATCTGTTTGGAACAAAGGATTATCGCAAAGAGCTAGATCGTCAGTTCAAGAATGCCAAATCGAATTTTAAGATTGCGATGGTTGTCGATATGTGGCTAACTGGCTTTGATGTGCCTTTTCTGGATACGATCTTGTATGACAAAGATTGGAAATGTTATGGAAAAATTCGATATGCCAGAAAATTCAGCACAAATAAAATTAAAGTAATTAATAGAATTTAAATGAACTATCCAGATCTAGAGGGCCGAGGTAGTTCATTTTTTAAGACTGAAGGTTGATTTTTATGGTATATTAGGATATGCGTTATTCGGGGGATTTAAAGTTGGATTTTTTTTAATTAGTGTTATATGAACTCCTGATTTGTGCTATATTAATATAATTTTGAGGTGTTGGTGTGTTGGAAAGAATCCTAAAATCAGACACCGAATCGAAATATCAGGTAAAATCAAAAAAAGAAAAGAAAACAAAGACAATAGTGGTTGCAAATATCTAATTTTTCCCAAATTATGATATGATATATACGATTTTTTTACATCAGAATGATTATCAACTAATATTTTTTAAATATAAACAAAGCTTATTGCAATTTTTGTGGTTCAACTGTCGGTCAGAAAAGCGACAGAACTGGTCAGCGAGTTAACGCAATCTATGATTGTCCGAAATGCGAGATGAATTACTGTGATCAATGTAGCTATGAAGAAGAGATTGAAGGGCACAAATATCAACGGTGTTTGAGGTGTGATAGCAAAATGGGAAAGGTCATGTAATCAGCTTTTTACTGGAATTTGTACCTCGGCCGGTGAAGCGCACATTAGATGTGAGATATAAATTATGGAATGGAAATGGATAATATCATTTTTGGGTACATTATTTGCAATTTGGTATGCAGCTCGAAGTGTTGGGATTGCAAAAAAGGCTTATTCTCTTGCATTAGAACAAGATAAAAGGAATTGTTCGTCTTTGGGTCTTTCCATTTTAGACTCATATATTGAGCGTATAGATGAATCAGATGAAAGGCTTTTTGTTTTTCATTTAATGATAACTAACAACTCTGCCTCTAAGAACTCAATCAAAGATATTAGGCTTCGTATAGAATACCAAAAAGGAGATGGCCCATTTTTAAATGTTTCTATACCGCATAATCCTAATTTGAAGAATAAATTCAAAAAAATTGAAAATCCATTAAAAATCCCTTTGAATATAGATTCGTATTCAACTATTAATGGTTCAGCAATATTCAAACTGTCGAATGAAATGATTCGAGGGGCATGTGTAGATACTTATATGGTTACAATAATTGATAATAGTGGACAGGCGACAGAGTTAGAAGCATCTTTGCTCCAGGAAACAGATAATGATAAAATGGCATGAGACCAAAATTCAGATAAGAAATGAGATCGAGAAGGAGCCTGTACTTATTATATCAGATGCGGTTGTCGCAACACGAGGAATTGCAGATGGAAGAATTATTCCTGTCTTAATTATCGATACATCATTCCGTCCTGATATTAAAAATATGATACAAGCTCATAAAAATATAGGAGCTGGTAATACTAAAAGTGCTTGGTCAATTACTTCAAAGTTCATTAGGTTCAATCTTAATAAGATTTCGCTTATATTAATGATGCTAAAGCCCTGTGAGTGTATAATAAAACTAGAATTTGACATTGTAAGACAATTTGGCATTGTAGATCAAATCATTCATGCTCAAGGAGTCTATATCCAGTCAGGTAAAGAAGGTGATCGTATTAGCACAACACTTAATCATACTCGTATATTGGTAGAAGTTCCTTCAAGGCCTTTTAGAGATGAGTGGAATAAAATATTACATAGAGCATTGTCAAAACATTATAGAAAAAAGGGACTTTCACGAAGCGATTCTAAGAATGCTGCAACAAACGAAATCAAAGAATGGCGTGAATTTGGATCAAAACAGATTTGGCCGATATAATTATCAGTAGATAACATGAGCTCAACAAAATGGTTTTACAAGGATCCGTGATGTTAGCGTCTTAGGAGTTCCATGAAAAAGTATTTAATTCCATATGATTTAAATGAATATTGTGATTTTTTTGATAAAATTTGGTCTGAAAATTTTTATAAACTAATCGATGGAACCATTCTGTATAACGTTGGAGATCATTTCAGCGGTAATTTGTATTCTGCTATACGAGCTTTTACGCTCCCTTGGCTATTCGTTACATCTGTTAGTGAAGCTTACAAAATTAATCGAGATGAATTATGGATTCAATATAGACAGAGATCTGAGTTTGGAGCTGCTCTTGGCAAGACGTCTGAAAATTGTTACGTCGCAATATATTGTTCCTATGAAGATTATATCCTTCAATCAATTAAAATTGTTAGTCATGAAGATAAACTTAGAATAACCGATAGAAAGTTCAACAAAAAAATGATATCTTTTATCGGGGAGGAAACGGCTAGTAAATGTTGGAATAATAATACGATTGCCCTTGCTAGAGAAATTAGACATTGTATGGTGCATAATGGAGGAAGATCAACAGAGACATTATTAAAGAAACAAAAATCGCCTAATATATATGAAGATAATATTTTAATAACACCGATTGAAGTTCGAGCGTTATATTTATTGATTAAAGAATGTGTCTTGATTTTTACAAATAAACTTATCAAAGAAAAAGGCTAACCAGTTATTCAACCGCATTGTTATTGGTCGTTTCATTTTGCGTCAGCCCTCATAATATACGAGTTAAGCAATGAATAAGTTATAGAAGAACGAAAAAGGTAGAATATGGTAAAGAAGAAAACTGTATCGAAAAAGCAAAAATCGATGGAAGAAGTCCTCTGGGATTCGGCAAACAAGCTTCGTGGAAAAGTTGAGCCGTCAGAGTATAAGCACGTGGTACTCGGGTTGATTTTTTTGAAATTTGCCAGTGATAAATTTGAGGAGCGGAAAGCCGAACTCATTGCTGAAGGCAAAGAGAAATATGTGGATATGGTGGAGTTCTACGCCATGAAAAACGTATTTTTTCTTCCCGAAGTATCCCGGTGGGGGTACCTGAAGAAGAACGCCAAACAAGACGATATTGCTCTCAAAATCGATACGGCTCTTGCGACCGTTGAAAAAAATAATCCTTCCCTAAGGGGCGCATTGCCGGATAACTATTATTCTCGTCTTGATCTTGACGTTGCGAAGCTTGCCTCACTTTTTGACACAATAAATAATATCGATACCCTTCAGGACAAAGAGCTGGATATTGTCGGGCGTGTGTATGAGTACTTTTTGAGTAAATTTGCATTGGCCGAAGGGAAAGGTAAAGGCGAATTTTATACGCCTAAGTGCATTGTAAATCTGCTAGCCGGAATGATAGAACCATACGGCGGCATTATCTATGATCCCTGTTGTGGTTCTGGCGGGATGTTCGTGCAGTCGGTGAAATTTATTGAAAGTCATCATGGAAACAAGAAAAATCTTTCCATCTATGGTCAGGAATATACTTCGACGACGTACAAACTAGCAAAGATGAATCTTGCCATCAGGGGAATATCGGGGAATCTAGGTGATGTTGCCGAGGATACCTTTTCCCGTGACCAGCACAAAGACTTGAAAGCTGATTACATAATGGCGAATCCTCCATTTAACCAGAAGCAATGGCGTGCGGATAATGAATTGACGGATGATCCCCGTTGGGATGGTTACGAAGTACCGCCCACCGGCAATGCGAACTATGCTTGGATTTTGCATATGGTTTCAAAACTGTCCGAAAACGGAGTTGCTGGTTTTGTTCTTGCCAATGGTGCTCTTTCGGGTGGCGGAGATGAATATAAAATCAGACGGAAGATGATTGAGAATAATCTTGTGGAAGCGATCATGATTCTTCCGCAGAACATGTTTTATACCACAAATATCAGTGTGACAATTTGGATTTTGAACAAGAACCAAAAGGCACGAACAGTTGAGCGTAATGATGAAATTAAGAAGTATCGAAATCGTGAAAAAGAAATACTTTTTTTTGATTTGCGCGAAATGGGGTCGCCGTTTCAAAAGAAATACATACAATTAACGCAAGATGATATTGCGAAGGTTGCCAAAACATATCATGATTGGCAGCAAACTGGATTTGAAAAGATGTATGAAAATAAAGCTGAATATTGTTATAGTGCAACATTTGATGAAATCAAGGCAAAAGATTTTTCGCTTGTTCCGAGTAAATATATTGAATTTGTTAACAGGGACGAGAATATAGATTATGATGAAAAGATGGCAGAACTTCAGGCTGATTTCGCTAAGCTTTTAAAAGAAGAAGAGCAATCAAAAACAGATTTGTTGAAAGTGTTTAAAAGGCTAGGCTATGAAATTAAATTATAAACCGATTGGTGAGTTTATAAGACAAGTGAAGCGCAAAAATAGCGGGGGAAAGATTACCAGACTATTAGGCGTTAATTTGGATAAAAAATTTATCTCATCAGTAGCTAATATTATAGGTGCCGATATGGATAATTATTTAGTTATCAACAAAGGCCAATTTGGTTGTAAGTTAATGAGCGTAGGGCGTGATAAACATCTTCCTATTTCATTGCTTCAAAATTTTGAGGAAGCGATAATATCGTTAGCATATTATGTGTTTGAAATAGTTGATAAAGAAAAATTACTTGACGACTATTTGATGATGTGGCTTTCAAGGCCTGAATCAGATAGATATTTGTGGTTTATTAGTGGAAGTGATGTCAGGGGAGGAATAGGATGGGATGACTTCTGTACTTTGCCAATTTTGGTTCCCACCCTCGAAAAGCAAAAAAAAATTGTTGCGGAATACAACATTATCGTAAACCGCATAAAGCTGAACGAACAGCTTAATCAGAAACTGGAAGAAACGGCGCGTGCGATTTACAAGCAGTGGTTTGTGGATTTTGAATTTCCTGATGAGAATGGGAAGCCGTATAAGTCGAGTGGTGGGAAGATGGAATATAATTGCAAATTTGAATGTGAGATACCGAAAGGTTGGGATTTTAAAAAGTTAAGCGATATCACAACTAAAATTGGTAGTGGGGCGACACCAAAAGGTGGTAAGGCTGGATACAGAAATAATGGAATTGCACTTGTCAGAAGCATGAATGTTTTTGATTTCAATTTCACATTCCGTAATTTGGCTTACATTGATAAAAAACAGGCCGACAAACTCAGTAATGTTGCACTCAAAAAGAATGATGTATTATTAAATATCACAGGTGTGTCGGTTGCTCGATGCTGTAAAATACCTGAAAGTGTTCTTCCTGGTCGCGTGAATCAACATGTTGCAATAATACGTCTAAAAGCAGTATGCAAAGCACATAATTTATTGCTGTGTTCTTTATGTTCAACGGAATACAGGTCCAAGCTACTCGGTATAAGTGAAGGTGGTTCTACTCGGCAAGCGTTGACTAAAACAGATCTTGAAAAAACGGAATTGTTGGTGCCTGATTGCACAACACTTAACAAATTTGAAACAGTGGCGGAAGCGATATTTAAGCAAAAAGAAGAACTCGTTTTGCATAACAAATACCTTGATGAATTCAAAGAATTATTGCTTTTAAGTCTGGCAACAAAAAACAACGTACATAAATGAGAATATTTACGGAATGAACAGCCTAATGAAATTCACAGAAGAAAAACTTGAACAAGCCGTAATCGAACTCTTTGAAGCCGAAGGCTACAAACATCTTACCGGTGAGCACATCCATAAGGAAATGCCGGATGTCCTGCTTCGAGATGACCTCAGGCAATACCTTCTCAACCGATATTCCAGTGAAAACATCACGCTGAATGAAATTTCATCCGTCATTCGGAAACTTGAACTCTATCCGGCTTCCGCTCTTTATGGAAGCAATAAAAAAATCAGCAAATTAATCGCGGATGGCTTTGTCCTGAAACGGGAAGATCGCACCAAGAAAGACCTCTATATTGAGTTGATTGATTACAGCAATTTACCGCTAACGCTTATACCAAAGCTTAGCGAATTAACGACTATTGTGGCAGAGGAATCGGCTGAGTATGATTCAAGTTATAATATCTACAAGATTGTAAACCAGCTTGAAATCCAGGGCTACGAGAAACGCATCCCGGACGCAATTGTTTATATCAACGGCATCCCACTTGTGGTAATTGAATTCAAGAGTGCCATCAAAGAAAACACGACGATCAAAAATGCCTTCGATCAGCTGACGATCCGCTATCGGCGGGATATTCCCGAATTGCTGAAATACAACGCCTTTTGTGTTATCAGCGACGGCGTAAACAATAGAGCGGGTTCGCTTTTCGCTCCGTATGATTTTTTCTATGCTTGGGGCAAGACCGACGGCTATGAACTCAAAGAAGAAGACGGTATTAATTCCTTGTATACTATGGTCAAAGGAATGTTCAACCGGCAGCGACTGGTTGATATCATTCGCAATTTTATTTTCTTTCCTGATACCACTAAGGAAGACATCAAGATAGTCTGTCGGTATCCGCAATATTACGCTGCGAGAAAACTATTTCATTCCATCAAAGAGAACATGCGGCCTGATGGTGATGGAAGAGGCGGAACTTATTTTGGGGCAACTGGAAGTGGCAAGAGTTATGCGATGCTCTACCTCACCCGTCTTTTGATGAAAAGCATCGATTTTTCAAGTCCGACGATACTGCTTATTACCGATCGTAATGATTTGGACGATCAGCTTTCGGAACAGTTTACCAATGCTAAAAAATTTATCGGTGACGAGACCGTTATCAGTGTTGAAAGTCGGGAGGAACTGCGCCATTATCTTCAGGATCGAAAGAGCGGCGGTGTGTTCCTGACGACGATTCAAAAATTTACCGAAGACATGAAACTTCTCACCGATCGGTTCAATGTTATCTGTATTTCCGATGAAGCCCACCGCTCCCAGGTCAATCTTGATCAGAGTGTTCGAGTCACTCCCGATGGCGTCAAGAAAACATACGGCTTTGCTAAGTATTTGCACGACTCCCTTCCCAATGCCACGTATGTCGGTTTTACGGGAACCCCCATTGATGCCACCCTTGATGTTTTCGGTCGGGTGGTCGATTCCTATACCATGAAAGAATCGGTTCAGGACAATATCACGGTGCGCATTGTCTATGAGGGCAGGGCTGCCAAGGTGCTGTTGGATGAGAAGAAACTCCAGGAAATCGAAACGTATTACGGGCAATGCGCGGACGATGGGACTAATGATTATCAGATCGAAGCGAGTAAGAAGGCCGTCACCAACATGGAAGTCATTCTTGGCGATCCGAATCGTCTTGCCGAACTCGCAAAAGACTTTGTGAGTCACTATGAGGCGCGCGTTGATGAAGGCTCGACTGTTCTTGGCAAAATGATGTTCGTTTCTTCAAGCAGGCAGATTGCCTACGACTTGTATAAGAAAATCATTGCCTTGAGGCCGCAGTGGGCGGAAATCCGGGAATGTGATGAAGGCGCTGCGCTGACCCCAAAAGAGCGCAAAGAAATCAAGCCGATCGAAAAAATCAAGATGGTGATGACTCGAGGGAAGGATGACCCGAAAGAACTCTGGAATCTGTTTGGAACAAAGGATTATCGCAAAGAGCTAGATCGCCAGTTCAAGAATGCTAAATCGAATTTCAAGATTGCGATGGTTGTCGATATGTGGCTAACTGGCTTTGATGTGCCTTTTCTGGATACGATCTATATCGACAAGCCAATTCAGCAGCATTCTCTTATTCAGACCATTTCTCGCGTCAATCGCATCTACGAAGGCAAAGAAGCCGGGCTGGTTGTCGATTATATTGGAATCAAGAGCAATATGAATGCGGCGCTCAGGAGATACTCTGAGGTCGAGGAAGATGATTTTGAAGATATTCACAAGGCGGTTACTATTTTAAAAGACCAGCTAGATTTACTTCGGAGGCTTTTCCTGAAATTTGATTCGACGTCCTATTTTATCGGGACGCCTCTTGAGCAGTTGGAATGTCTGAATCAGGGCGCGGAATATGTTCAGATTACCAAAGAAGCCGAAACGCGTTTTATGGTGATGACAAAGCGACTTCGAGGGGCCTATAAAATTTGTTCGACAAGCGAGGAACTAACTCAGAAAGAGCGTGATTTTATTCACTTCTATATGGCGATTGCTTCGATAGTGCATAAGCTGACGAAAGGCGACGCGCCGGACACGGCTCAGATGAATGCAAGGGTACAGTTGATGATTCAGGAAGCACTCCTGAGCGATGGCGTTGAAGAGGTGTTTAAGCTTGGCGAAAAGAAAGCCGATAAAGGTATCGATATTTTTAGTGATGAGTACATGGCGCGGATTGATAAAATCAACTTGCCGAATACCAAGATTAAATTACTCCAGCAATTGCTGAAGAGGGCAATCGATGAATTTAAAAAGGTAAATCGGATAAAGGGCATTGATTTCACCAAGAGGTTCAAGGCTCTTTTAGACAAATACAACGAGCGAAAAGAAGGCCTTGCCCTCGCAAATGATGTCCTGGATGATATCGCGCAGCATTTTGAGGACCTCTTCAAAGACCTACAGAAAGAAAAAATATCCTTCGAAGAAATGGGAATCAATTTTGAAGAAAAGGCCTTCTATGACATTCTAAAAGCTGTCGCAGAAAAGCATGAATTTGAATATCCGCATGACAAATTGATTTCGTTGTCGCGTGCCGTAAAAATTGTCGTGGATGACAAAGCCAAATATACCGACTGGTCGCAGCGGGTTGACATTAAAGCAGAATTGAAGGTCGATCTGATCTTGATTTTGGCGGAGCATGGATATCCGCCAGTCCCTAAGGATGAGGTATTCAAAGAGATCTTCGAACAGGCGGAGAATTTCAAGAAGTATCGCGCGGAATAAAAATGTGGAGTGCGGTTAAAATATCAGCGTGGCTTTTTACAACGGAAAAAAACGGAAGGGAAGACGGAAAACAACGGAAAAAGGCAAGAAAATGCAGAATTTGTGTGTTGAATGGGCTGTGGACTTTTGCACAATTTTTTGTTTATCGGGCTACCGCCCGAAGCAACAAAAAGGGTGTCCATTTAATTACATATATTACATTTCATTATGATGGATACTGTTCATGCCGTGTAGGGAAAATATCTTTTTTTTGTTTTTTGATGGACATGGTTATGTTTGCTGATTTTTTTTTTCGTTAAAAATAATTTATTAAAAAATAAACGGAAAAAGACATCGCCATTGCGAAGACATATTTGAAATCAAAAATGACGCACGTCCGTCTTTACGAGGGGCGTATATAAACGAGATGTAGGGGCAGAATATTTTCTGCCCGTTCTTGCACGGTCTCAAGGTTTTATCGGTACGTTTTTTAAAACCGTGATCGCTGAAATACATAAAAGACGTCCCCAATGCGTAGACATATCTGGGATTAAAAACGATGCACGTTCGTGTGTCTTTACGAAGGGCGTATATAAACGAGATGTAGGGGCAGAATATTTTCTGCCCGTCCTTGCACGGTCGCAAGGTTTTATCGATAGGTTTTCCAAAACCGTGATGGTTGAAATACATAGAAATACGTTCCCCAATGCGAAGACATATCTGGAAATAAAAACGCCGCGCGTCCGTGCGTCTTTACGAGGTGTATCGTCGCAACGATGTCATATTTTGGGTATTGTGTGGGGTAAATATCAGTATGGTTTTTTACGTGTTTCAACCATCACGTTTCTGTGTATTATGATATAAGAGTGTAATTGGGAATTATAAAAATGATTAAAATGTGAATTTGTGAATTGAAAAGCAGAGAAAATAAATTAAAGTATTTTTTTACTCAAAGGCTTTGCTTTGCAATTTCTTAAATGTCATCATTCAAAATATTTATAAGTTAGAAAAGAGCGAATGAATTCCGACTTGTCATCAGATTTATATATAATACCGCAAAAAATGTTACGGGATCGGGATGGAACTTTTGTGGAGGGGAATGGTGCTGGGTTATTAGCGTTGACACAGCAGACTGTGGATACGAATACTCTGGGTAAATGTTATTTTCAGAAATTGTTTATTGATTATACGCGCAAGCTGTCCAGTTTTGGTGAAATGGCTGATGTAGATTTAAGTAAGGTCTATGCATTAGCGCGTCCGTCCATTGTTGAATGTGGATTTATGGCTCTTTCTGCGCCGCCATTGACGGGCGGGGAATATTTTGATGGCGAGTTGCTTTATCAATTTTATTTAGATTTTGAAGCCGTTATCCAGGAAAAATTTAGCGTCTTTGCCGGCAGTTTTACGGAATTTTTATGTTCTCTTTCGCCGACATGGAAGAATGTGGGGAAAGTTAGTTTTCATTTAGCTGAAAATAAGGGCGATATCACGGGTAGATTTCCGTTTGCGTTTATGGTCAGTTTTATTTATCGAAACAAAGAAGACAAGCCGCGGCATTTACCGCTAGCGTCGGCATTGAAAGCTTATGCCAATGATCGGGCATCGATGATGGCCGTGATTTCGCCGATTCAGATTGCCGCGAAGAAAAGCGAGCTCATTCGTAACTTATTGGAGAGTCGGCGTATTTTTCAGCCCGTGGCGTGGAGTAGCGATGACGCCTATCAGTTTTTGCAGGATATTCCGCTCTTTGAAGAATCCAATATAGTGGTACGAATTGTTAATTTATGGAAAACCGCGCCGCCAAAAGCAAAAGTATCCATGGTTTTGGATGTCGAGAAAAAGAAGTTGTTTAATGCGGCGTCGCTCATGAATTTTTCGATGAAAGTTACTCTAGGTGGCGAAAAGCTGACAGAGAAAGAAATTCAAGAACTTTTGCATTCTGGCGGGGGGCTAATTCGTTTGAAAGGCCAGTGGATAAAAGCGGAGCCGGAAAAGATTGCGGAGTTGTTGACACAGTGGAAGAATGCTGAGGATCTGGCGGCGGAAGGCGGAATGACACTTGGTGCGGGTTTACGGCTTCTTGCTGGAATTGAGAAAGACGGCTCTAAAAAAATGGGCGTGCTTGATGAAGAGAATTGTTCCTTTGAGGCATCTGGTGCGTTAAAAAAGTTTTTTAAACAGCTAAGTGATCCATCGCAGATTAAAGTACCGGTGATACGGAAAGAGTTAAAAGACACGCTGCGGCCTTATCAATATGATGGTGTGAAGTATCTCTGGCAAACGAGTACATTGGGGTTTGGGACTTGTCTTGCGGATGATATGGGTCTTGGCAAAACATTGCAGCTGTTGACGCTGATTTGTCTTTGGAAAAAGGCTCGTTTTTTGGCTAATTTGCCGGCTATTTTGGTACTTCCGGCGACGCTTCTTGCCAATTGGAAAAATGAGAGTGCTAAATTTACCCCCGATTTGAAAATCATGACATTGCATGCATCGGTTTTGGAAAAGGGTGAATTTGCGGCATTTAAGAAGAATCCGAAAGCGTTTTTGTCTTCCTATGATATGGTCCTTGTCACGTATGCGATGGTGCCGCGATTGCCACAACTGGCGACGTTGGATTTTCCGGCGGTTATTGCCGATGAAGCCCAGGCAATTAAAAATCCAAACTCGAAACAGAGCAGGGCGGTTCGTAAACTACGCGGCCGAATGCGGATTGCGCTTACAGGCACGCCAGTCGAGAATCGGTTAACGGATCTATGGAGCATTTTTGATTTTGTCAATCCGGGGCTATTGGGCAATCTTAGGGGCTTTATAGCATTCAGTAAAGAGCTTCATGAGGATTATACGCCGTTGCGTAAATTAACGCAGCCGTTTATTTTGCGTCGTCTAAAAACGGACAAACATATAATCAAAGATTTGCCGGACAAAACGGACTTAAAGGTCTATTGCAATCTTACGAAGCACCAGGCTGTGTTATATGCGCATTGTGTGGAGCAGATGGAGCGTACGCTTAACAAGGAGACTGAAGGCATTAAGCGGCGTGGAGTCGTGTTGTCGTATTTAATGCAATTTAAGCAGATTTGCAATCATCCGGCGCAGTATTTGGGTAGTGGTGATTATTCTGCGAGGTCTTCTGGGAAGTTTTTACGTTTAGGGAAATTAATAGAGGACATTTCATCTCGTCAGGAGAAAGTGTTAGTATTTACGCAGTTTCGGGAAATTATTGAGCCGCTGCGTGATTTTTTGTGTGATTGTTTTGGTCGTGATGGTTTGGTAATTCATGGTGGAACGCCGGTAAAGAAACGCGCGGAATTAGTAAAAGAGTTTCAGTTGGTAGATGGTCCGCCGTTTTTTGTGCTTTCGTTGAAGGCTGCTGGTACGGGGTTAAATCTTACGGCGGCGAATCATGTGATACATTTTGATCGGTGGTGGAATTCGGCGGTTGAGAATCAGGCGAGTGATCGTGCGTATCGGATTGGTCAAAAACGGAATGTATTGGTTCATAAATTTATTTGTCGTGGGACTCTTGAGGAGAAAATAGACGAGCTAATTATGTCAAAGCAGAATTTAGCGGATGAGCTTTTGAACAAGGGCGCTGAAAAATTATTGACTTCGATGGACAACAATGAATTGGTGAATTTTGTGAAATTGGATTCTAAGCAATTGGAGGACTTCTAATGAGTCGAAGAAGATCGAGGGGGTATGGCTGGGGAGATTGGGGGTATCCCCCCTATGTCAGTGTTGCTGAAAAAAAAGAGCGCAATGCAAAGCTGGCTCAAAAGTTAGCTCAAAAGAACAAGGATCTTCATCCGGTTGTGATTACAGGCCGAAAGCTGGCGAAAACATTTTGGGGCAATGCGTGGTGTGAAAATGTGGAATCCTACCAAGATTATTCTAATCGTTTATCGCGCGGGCGTTCTTACGTGCGTAATGGCGCGGTGCTGGATTTACAGATAACGACGGGGATGGTAACGGCGCTTGTTGCTGGAAGTGAACGGAAGCCCTATGAAGTGGAAATTAAAATTAAGCGATTGGAAAAAGCCAAATGGGAAGAATTAAAAAATAAATGCGTGGGGAAGATCAGTTCCGTTTTAGATTTGGTTCAGGGGAAGTTATCGTCTGAAATTATAAAGGAGCTTTGTCATAAAGAAACGGGATTATTTCCATCGTTGAAGGAAATAGAGACGAGATGCTCCTGTCCAGATATGGCGAGGTTGTGCAAGCATCTTGCTGCGGTTTTCTATGGGATCGGCGCGCGTCTGGATGAAAATCCGGAGTTATTTTTTAAGTTACGTGGGGTCGATGAAGCGGAGCTTATTGGGGTGGATGTGGTTGATGCATTGACGGATGGTGTTGAGGCTGAAATTGCGTTGGATAAAATTGATGATGTATTTGGAATGACGTTTGATTCGCTGAATGATGTCGCACCCACTTCAAAAAAGAAGCATGTATTGGCAAAAAAAAGGCTTCCGCCAGTGACTTGGACCGCGAAGGGAATTGTGCGGTTGCGAAATAGATTGAAGCTGACCAAAAAAGAATTTGCGTTGCTTTGCGGAATTAGTCAGGCGCAACTCACACGATTGGAAGGGAGCTGGTTGGATACTCCTTCTAAATTTTATCCGAAATTAAATGAGCTTTTTGAACATAAGGCCAAAAGGGTTCCTCGAAAATCGTCGTCAAAAAAGGAGGAGTTACCAACGGCTCTTTGTGATCGATGGGACAATAAAAAAATCGACATGCTATTAAGCGGGCTAAAATTATCTCAAAGCGCATTGGCGAAGGTATGCGGGGTCTATCCGGCAAAAATTGCGCAGTGGCAATGCGAAGGGGCTTTTGTCCCGAAGAAATATTATTCTAAATTAGACGATCTTTTGAGTTGTTACCGGCAGTCTTTGGGGAAGGGACTGCCAAAGAAGTCGAAGAAGTCAATTTTTAAATATTCTAAGATATGGAATGGCGAGCAGGTTTACTTACTAAGGCAAGAATTAGGGCTGACCCAAAAAGCTTTTGCGTTTAGTTGTGGGACTTATCAGGGGAAGATATCGAACTGGGAGCTCGGTGGAGTCGGAGTTCCAATAAAAGGAGAGTGGATTCCTAAATTAAATGAGCTCGCTGGAAAAGGTCGTCCTACCCGTTCCTGAACAGCCGAAATTAAAAAAGTATTCCAGAAAATATCAGCGTGATAAAATATCAGCGTGGTTTTTTACAACGGAAGAAAACGGAAGAAAACGGAAGGAAGACGGAAAAAACGGAAAAAGGCAAGAAAATGCAGGATTTGTGTGCTGGATGGGCTGTGGACTTTTGCACAATTTTTTTTGTTTATCGGGCTACCGCCCGATAAACAAAAAGGGT
>Ga0172377_10002541_pt1 | contig 18631 bp, 10 predicted proteins | sample Pumphouse3metaG_FD_119749 | JGI IMG/M metagenome (GOLD analysis project Ga0172377, IMG submission 119749) | Leachate microbial communities from a municipal landfill in Southern Ontario, Canada - Pumphouse #3 metaG | ecosystem: Engineered > Solid waste > Landfill > Unclassified | place: Canada...
AGGCACATGGGAAAAATATAATGGAAGAGGTAGCGCAGATCCAACTAATGGAGATGGAGTCGAATCGGGAGCAGGTCTAGCTATTCCTGATGATTATCCATCTATCACTGAGTTGATTCAAATGGCAAAAACAGAGTCTGAGAAGTTCCTTGAGGGTGGTGAATATAATGAATATTCGATATGGATGGAATGTGAAGACCATAATATTGATTATTATGATAAAAAGTCTAGTTTCTATCTATTCTGCCTTGAAAGTTCTACTTCTAACCCTTATGGTGTTGATAAAACTTCCAATGATGAGTCTATCTTCCGTAAGTGTTATGATTTTGATTTAGCTGTAGAGAATGGTCTGAATATATCTCATAGTAGACCTGTTTCTGCTACCCGTAAATTGATGGATATGTATCTTTGTGCAGATGGTTTACCAGTAAATAAATCATCTCTGTTTAAAGGATATATGACTGCTACTTCAGAATATGAAAATCGTGATGCACGTTTAACTTCTCTTTTCTATATTCCTGGTCAGAAATATTGGACATCAAATGAAGATATGGGTGCAGCAGCAGATTTCTCTGTAGACCCAAATACAGTAAGTAAAATTAGATATTATGAACCAGTACTTTCTACTTATTCTAATAAGAATGTGTACGATGGACGTAAATATATCTCTGAAGAATTAAGACCTGAAAGACAACAAGCTGCGGATTATATGTATATTCGTTTACCTGAAATGCTTTTAACTTATGCTGAGGCTACAATAGAGCTTGATGGTTCTATTTCTGATGAAGTATTAGATAAAACTATTAATATAATACGTAAACGTGCTCACATCGCAGATTTAACCAATGCTTTGGTTGATGATAATGGTCTAGATATGAAAGAAGAAATTCGTCGTGAGCGTGCTATCGAATTAGTAGGTGAGGGATTCCGACTTAATGATTTATGTCGTTGGGGTATCGCTGAACAAGAATTAGATCGTCCTTCATGTTCTTATTATGTATCATATGAAAATAATGATACAGAATGGGCTACTATGACAGATCCTAATAGTTCTGTTGGAGCTAAGTTATATAATGCTGACGCTTGGCAAGGTTATATTACTACTACTGAACAAGCACAGTCTACTTATACAGCAGGTATGCCTACTGTTAAAGCAGGAGCATTAATTACAGAAACTGTTAATAATCGTATATTCTCTAAGAAAAATTATTTACAACCAATTCCATCTGATGATCTTGGTTTAAATGATGAATTATTACAGAATCCAAATTGGTAGTATCGTTTCAATAGTATAAAAATTAAAAGCTCTTTTTCTCTATATTGTTAGAAAAAGAGCTTTTATAATATTTGACCATGTCAGTTTTGGTTTGGCACACTTATATTCAGAAACCAGTTGAAGTAAGATACGTATGGTCATCTAATCCAGAAGTTACAAACCTATAACAAAGAAGGCTTACCTACTACTTTTTAAGACGGAAAATACCAAATACAGAGGATCCACTGCCACTCATTGATGCATAGATAGCACCTTGTTCATATAGCATATCTTTGACAAATTTGATTTCAGGGTGTTTCTTAAATACAGTCTTCTCAAAATCGTTGAAAACAGTGTCTTTCCAAGTCTCTATTGGCTCAGAGAGTCTAGAGTATAAGCTATCACCAGAATCATCAGGACAGACATTAGAGTAGGCTTCTGCCGTAGAAACATGTATCTGGGGCAATGTTATTATCTTCCATTTGAACCTGCCATCTTGAGAGAGGAAAGTATCTTTATGAAGCTGTAGTGCTTTAGCTTTTTCCGAGCCTTGCTCGGTAAATATTATTTCCTCAGTTTTCTCTTCTTGCATTCTTGGTTTTGTTAAGTCTGGGAAGAAATCATAAAATTGCGTCGAAATGGGAAATAGTAAATCACCACGCTCTTCAGCATACATTGGGTGCTCATATATGAAAGATCCACAATCACTGCCAATTTTAGAAGCATATTTCGCTAATGTTTTGGAATTCAGGTGCAATCCGCACAACTTATTTATTGCCTTTAATACAAAAGCTGCATCTGAAGATCCGCCTCCTAATCCTGCTCCAGATGGTATATTTTTATGTAAATGTATATTAACAGGTTTAATATCAAATTCTTCTTTAAGAAGGTTGTAGGCTTTAATGCATAAGTCATTATTAATGTCATTATCTGGAAGAGAATATTTATCGCCACTTACTGTTAAATGAGTGTTATCATCTTCTGAAGGACTAATTTCCATAACATCTTTAATAGGTATGGGTACGAATAAAGTTTGTATGTCGTGAAATCCGTCTTTACGTTTATTGATAACTCTTAGTCCTAAATTTATTTTGGAATTTGGAAATAAAACTAGATCTTTTTGTATTAAATCTGTCATTGTAATAAGTCTTAATTGTTAATAAATAAACAGCGACAGGTATTGCCAGCCGCTGTTATATAATAATTTCTAGTAATAATACTATCCACATTTGCCGTTGCCACAGTCCTGGCAAATCAGACAACCTTCTGTGTAAATTAGATTTGTTGATCCACAATTTTCACATTTCGCTCCTGATTCATCTTTAGTACCATTAGGAATGTAACGTTTTAGTGCACGTTCTACTCCATTTCTCCATGTATTAATATGTTCACTGTCAAGATTTAATCCTCTAATCATATTAAGTACATCGATAATAGGCATCCCATTTCTAAGTACTCCTGAAATTAATTTAGCATAATTCCAGAATTCTTTATTAAACATATGGGAAATACCACCAACTACGCCTGGATATCCATAAACGTCTTTATAATGGAAGTCGTATCTACTTTTGCCGTCTTCAGTTTTTTCTTTGTATATCCAACCTGAGGTAACTTTTTTAGGAAATGTTCTCGTTTCATCGTCAACTAGACCTGTGAAGATTTCATAAGGTTTACCATCATATTTGCCGACAAGAGCTATCCATTGGTCTTGACCATTTTTAAAACGTATAACATCTGCTTCAAGTACTTTAGGACGTTTTTTAGGTCTTATAGATTTCTTGCCATTGTTTTCATTTTTGGAAACCAAAACTCCTGTACGAGAGCCATCTCTATAGACAGTGATTCCTTTACATCCAGATTCCCATGCAGTTTCGTAAACTTTAGCTACCATATCTTCTTTAATGTCTCTTGGAAGATTAACAGTTACACTAATGGAATGATCGACATATTTTTGAAGACGTCCTTGCATCTTAACTTTGGCTACCCAGTCAACATCGTTAGAAGTGGCTTTATAATAAGGAGATTTTTTAACTAGTTCATCAACCTCTTTTTCTGACATAGCCTCTACTTCTTCAGATGTAAAACCTTGGATTTTACACCATGTTAGAAAATGGTGATGGAATACTAAATATTCTTCGAAGCTATCTCCATTTTCGTCTTTAAATGCTACTACAGCATTTAAATCGTTAGGATTAACTTTTCTTCTTCTTTTATAGTAAGGAAGGAATACTGGTTCTATTCCAGAAGTGGTTTGAGCCATTAGACTAGTCGTACCAGTAGGTGCGATGGTAAGAAGTGATATATTTCTTCTGCCATTTTTATCTATTAGATTAGCTAAGTTTTTGTCTGCTTGTCTTAATCTATTAACAAAAGGATTATTAACTTCTTTTTTAGCATCGTAAATAGGGAAGGTGCCACGTTCCGCAGCCATAGTAGCAGAACATCTGTATGATTCAATGGCTAAAGTTTTCTGCACTTTTTCTGCCATATCTGTAGCTTTATCGGTTCCGTAAGTTAGACCTAAAGCTGCTAGCATATCACCTTCGGCAGTAATTCCTAGTCCTGTTCTTCTACCACCTGCTGTTTTAGCTTTAATCTTTTTCCAAAGATTAAGCTCAGTGGCTTTTACATCTTCATCTTCAGGGTCTTTTTCTATCTTACCTATAATAAGATCTATTTTCTCCATTTCTAAATCTATGAGGTCATCCATAAGATGCATAGCTTTTCTTACGTGGTCTTTAAATAGATCAAAATCAAATTCTGCTTCCTTAGTGAATGGATGTTTTACATATGAGTATAGATTTATCGCTTGAAGACGACAAGAATCGTAAGGACATAGTGGAATCTCGCCGCAAGGATTAGTGCTCACAGTGCGATATCCTTCATCTGCATAGCAGTCAGCTACAGATTCCCTGATTACTTGATCCCAGAATAAAACTCCAGGTTCTGCTGATTTCCATGCATTGTGTATGATTTTTTTCCATAAAGCCCTGGCATCTATCGCTTTGGTAAATTTAGGACTGTCAGAGTCAATAGGGTATTTCTGAATGTATTTTGTGCCATTCTGTACAGCTTTCATGAACTCATCATCTATTTTTACAGAGACATTCGCGCCTGTAACTTTACCTTGTTCCATTTTGGCATCGATAAAACCTTCTGCATCAGGATGTTTTATGGATATTGAAAGCATTAGAGCACCACGACGACCATCTTGCGCTACTTCTCGAGTAGAGTTTGAATATCTTTCCATAAATGGAACGATACCAGTAGATGTTAGAGCACTGTTATATACAGGACTTCCTGCTGGCCTGATATGTGATAAATCATGACCTACTCCTCCTCTTCTTTTCATTAATTGGACTTGCTCTTCGTCCATTTTCATGATTCCTCCATATGAATCGGCAGGATGTTCATTACCTATAACGAAACAATTTGAAAGAGAGGCTACCTGTAGATGATTACCAATACCGGACATTGGACTTCCTTGAGGTATGATATATTTAAAGTTAGCGATGAGGTTAAATATTTCTTCTTTTGATAAAGGATTTGGATATTTGGATTCAATTCTAGCAAATTCTGTGGCTATTCTATTATGCATATCGACTGGAGATTTTTCGTAGATATTTCCGAAAGAATCTTTTAATGCATATTTATTTATCCATACTGAGGCTGCTAGTTCATCACCATTAAAATAAGCTTTACTCGCTTCTAAAGCTTCATCGTAGGTATATTTTTTCATTATATATATTATTTGTCTAAATTCTCAATCAAATTTATTTTTCAGAAGTATTTGTCTGAATTATGGCGATAAAAATCCTGTTTAGAATCCGGCGCCAATTTTCCGGATACTAAAATACAATAAAGTAAAGATTTAAAAAAATGCTTTAGAAAAAATTTATTAACAATTTGTTAGTAATTTTTTTTAATGCTTATTAGAGAGTTATTTATCTATGATTGACTATCTGAAGTATTACAAATATCGCATATAGAAATTTCTCCTCTAAGTCTTTTTTCTACAAGATTTAATAAAATAGTTCTAATATCTTCGTCTCTAACTTTTTCAAGAACTTGATTAGCGAATGCTAATTGTTGAAGAAGTTTAGCTTCGTAAATAGATATTCCTCTGGATCTCATATAAAAGATTTGTTCTTCGTTTATTGACCCGAATGTGGCTCCATGAGAACATTGTACATCGTCAGCATATATCTCAAGATGTGGTTTGCTAAATGCATGAGATTCATCTGAGAAGATGAGATTATTGTTTACTTGATATGCTTCTGTTTTCTGGGCGTCTTTTACTACTTTTATTAATCCATCAAATCTAGAAATAGCTTTATCATTGACTATAACTTTAAATAGTTGATTGCTATTACAGTTCGGTTTGAGATGGTTCATGTTGACAGTATTGCTAACTCTCTGTGATTCATCTGCTATGCAGATTCCATTCATTTCACATGTAATCCTTTCTCCGTCTAGATTTACATTGATTTGGTTTATCGTTTCTCCTCCATGGAAAGTGGATGTTACCATGTTTAGGCTTGATCCAGTTTTCATATTTATATTGATATCTGTTTTATGGATGGAATTACTGTGTTCATTTTGAACTATAAGTATATCTACTTCTGCATTTTCTTCTATCTGTATTTCTTTGATTTCTTCGGTAAGTACAGATGTTTTGTTGTTAGAATGTGTGCAGATTATGATTTTAGCAGACGAATTTTTAGAAAAGATAAGTTTACTACTACTTTTTAGTTTGTCATTAAATTTATCTGTTCGTAAATCTACTATTTGAAGGGTGTCCTTCATCTTCTCACCCTCTTTTATTAATAGAGTAAGTGGCTTTCCTGTGTTCTCTAATAGACCATCAGATACTACTATCTGTGATTTATTATGAAAAGGAGCTATACAGTTGAAACTTTCTTTTTCTGCCATAATCTATTGATTTATTATCCAATCATAACCTTTCTTTTCTATCTCTGTAGCTAATTCTTTACCTGCAGTTTTTACTATCTTACCATTAGATAGTACATGTACGAAATCTGGTACTATGTAATCTAATAGTCTTTGGTAATGTGTGATGACTATAAAAGAATTTTTTGGTGAACGAAGTGTGTTTACTCCATTGGCTACTATGCGGAGGGCATCTACGTCTAATCCACTATCTGTTTCATCAAGGATTGATAACCTTGGCTCAAGCATGGCTAATTGGAATATTTCATTTCTTTTCTTTTCTCCTCCTGAGAAACCTACATTTACTCCTCTGGATGAGAATGAGTTGTCCATTTTGACTACGGCCATTTTTTTGCGCATCATTTTTAGAAATTCTGCGGCAGAAATAGGAGGTAGGTTTTCTTGTTTTCTGTGTTCGTTAATAGCTGCTTTCATGAAATTAACATTACTTACACCTGGTATTTCTACAGGATATTGAAAACTTAAAAAGATTCCAGCCCATGATCTTTCTTCTGGTGACATTTCTAGTACGTTCTTGTTATCAAGAAATACTTCTCCATGAGTTACCTGGTATCCGTCTTTTCCTGCTATTACTGCTGATAATGTACTTTTACCAGCTCCGTTAGGGCCCATTATAGCGTGTACTTCGCCTTCATTTATAGTAAGATTAATACCTTTAAGTATTTCTTTACCATCTATTGTAGCATATAAATCTTTAATTTTTAACATATTACTGATTTTTCCAAGTTTTTCTCCAAGCTATAAACCCAAATCCTGCCAAGAAGAAGTAAGCAGCGCTTACTATTGGCATGAAGGATAGCCCAGCTTGTATATATAAAATTATATTTGTTATGTCGACTATTAACCATAGTGCCCAACAGTCTAATTTCTTTTTTGCTGATAGGAATTGGGCTAATAATATTAAACCAACTCCTCCGGCATCTAAAAATGCATTAGGGTCAGGACTGAAAGTTTCAGGCCAACTTGAATGTAAATATTTAATTATGAACCCCCATAAAAGTGTAAAAGCTATTAATATCATTATATACATGAGTCTTTCAGACCATGATAGTAATGTGACTTTTAATTCATGTTTATTATTCTCTTTGCCTTTTTTAGGGTGGGTCCATTGATAATGACCATATACAGCTATGCTAAATGCGATAGGCTGTAGTATCATACTTGCGTATAGACTTTTTTGAAAGAATAAGATAAATAGAGATATATTATATATGTAGCCAAACCAATAGTTGTATGATTTGCCACGTGCTGCTAGGAATACGGTTACTAGTCCTAAAAGAACAGAGCAGGTCTCTAATAGACTTACTGTATTGCCCCCTATACTAAATAAGGTGTTGCTAACGCTAAATATGTCACTAATGTTTAATAGTGGTGCCATTGCCATATATTATATTGTTTATCCTACGCTTCCCTCTAGTGTTACTTGTAGTAATTTCTGTGCTTCTACGGCGAATTCCATAGGTAGCTGATTAATTACTTCTTTTGCATATCCGTTTACTATTAGGCCTACTGCATCTTCTTCAGATATTCCTCTCTGTCTTAGATAGAATAATTGGTCGTCACTGATTTTTGATGTGGTGGCTTCATGTTCTAGTATGGCATTTTGATTTTTGCAGTCAACATATGGGAAAGTGTGTGCTCCACATTTGTCTCCTAGTAGTAATGAGTCACATTGTGAGTGATTTTTGGAACCTGTGGCTCCGGCAAGGATTTTTACAAGCCCTCTATAACTGTTCTGACTGTGTCCTGCTGAAATACCTTTACTTACGATCCTGCTTTTAGTGTTTTTACCTATGTGGATCATTTTCGTTCCTGTGTCAGCTTCTTGATAATTATTCGTGACTGCTACGGAGTAGAATTCTGATATTGAGTTGTCTCCTTTTAAAATAGAACTTGGGTATTTCCATGTTATGGCTGATCCTGTTTCTACTTGTGCCCAGAATAGTTTGCTGTTCGCGCCTTTTAGAAGTCCTCGTTTAGTTACGAAATTGAATATTCCACCTTTTCCATTTTTATCTCCTGGATACCAATTTTGGACTGTAGAATATTTTACCTGAGCATCTTTTTGTACGACGATTTCTACTACAGCGGCGTGTAATTGGTTTTCATCTCTTTGTGGTGCTGTGCAGCCTTCAAGGTAACTTACATAAGAGCCTTCTTCTGCGATAATTAAAGTTCTCTCGAATTGGCCTGTTCCTTTACCATTGATACGGAAGTAGCTTGATAATTCCATTGGACAACGGGTGCCTTTTGGAATGTAGCAGAATGATCCGTCAGTAAATACTGCTGAGTTTAGTGCTGCGAAGAAGTTATCTCCTATTGGAACGACTGAAGCTAGATATTTTTTTACTAGATCTGGGTAGTCGTGTACTGCTACTCCGAATGAACAGAAAATTATCCCTTTTTCTGCTAGACTTTCTCTAAATGATGTGCTGACAGATTGTGAGTCCATTATGGCATCTACTGCCATGCCTGCTATGGCTTTTCTTTCGTTTATAGGAATGCCTAGTTTGTCAAATGTTTCGACTAATTCTGGATCTATTTCTCCATCATCTTGTTTTGGCTTTTTGGCTGTAGAATAGTAAATTATATCTTGAAAATCTATCTCTGGAAGATGTAGATGTGCCCATGTCGGGATTTTCATCGTCTTCCATTTTTTAAAGGCTTTTAATCTAAATTCTAGTAACCATTCTGGTTCATCTCTTTTTTTAGAAATAAGTCTTATTATATCTTCATTAATACCTTTTGGTATGTAATCTTGCTCAATATTTGTTTCGAATCCATACTCGTATTTTTTATTGGCTATGTCTTCGATTAATCCATTATTTTTACTCATAATAGTGCAAAGTTATATTTTTTTGCGAATTCTTTTTATATTTACATTAACAATCCAAAATATTATAAAAATATGCGAACTGAAATATCTCAAATTGGAAAAGTAGCAACTATTGACAAATTATTCGAGTCAACGGGATATATAAATCAAATTAATAATTCATTTAAAAACATAGGTGATATATGTACATCACAAAAGGTTTATTCTGAAGGTATAGATTTTGATTTAGTATACAATCCATTAAAACATCTTGGCTATAAATCTGTCATTGGTATGGTAGGCGAAATTTATGCCGAATTTTATAAACCGATTTCTCTTACTGTGATATTAGGATTGTCTGCTAAATTCTCCTATGAAAATATCGCCGAATTATGGGAAGGAGTAGTGGCTGGATGTAAAGAACATGGAATAAAAAATTTGTCTCTAGATTTAGTTCCTTCTTTGAATGGATTAACTATAAACATGTCGGCTATTGGGGCTAGAGATGATAATAAATTTGATAATATAAAAGCCCCTCAGGATTTTGATTTAATATGTCTTACAGGAGATGTAGGAGCAGCCCTTATGGGAAATCATGTATTGGCTAGGGAGAAGGCTTCTTTCGTAGATAATGATAAACAGCCTGATTTGTCGAAATATAAGTTCATTCTGGCATCTTATCTTAAACCTGAAATCAATCCTAATATCGTGTCTAGATTTTTAGAGAATGATCTTATTCCTTCAAAAGGATATTTTCTTTCAAAAGGTCTTGCTGCTGCAGTTAAACGTTTAGTTCGTGACACCCATTTAGGAGCTAAAATATATGTGGAAAAAATTCCGATAGCTTCTGAAACTTTCGCTATGGCTAAAGAAATAAATATGGATGCTGTTACAGCAGCTATGAATGGAGGAGATGATTATAAATTCATTTTCGTCGTACCAGTTTCTCAAGCAGATAAATTAAGACATGATTTTCAAGATTACGATATTATAGGTCATATGGCCAAACCAGAAGTTGGAGCAGCACTAGTTACTCCGGATGGAATGGAAATACCCATCCAATCCCAAGAATAATTTTTACGACCTTTACTTTTAAAAGGCCCTTACAGGTCGTAAAACAGTGATTATCAAGTAAGGGTCGTGTGTGTGAGATGGAAGAGGAAGAAAAAAAAGTTTTTAGCGAAGTTTTAGGAAAGTATGTAATACTTCCAAATTATTATTACTTCGTTAGTATGCATGCAAAAAATGATTATTGTATCTTCAAGGATGAAGAAGATTACAGAACGATGAATAATATTTTAGGCATATCTGTATCTAAAAATGATGCAGTGTGTCTAGGAGCATCGATAATGTCTAATCATTATCATATAGATGCGAGTTGTTTGAATTTTACCAAATTACTCAAGTCTATAAATGTTAGTTACACAGCATATTATAATAAAAAATACAGTCATAAAGGAACTGTGTGGAATGGCAGATCCAAAAAAGCTAAAATCTATTTTGATGATTTTATAAAAAGTCGCGATAAGTTACATTACTCTATAGGAAATGCTGCTCGTCATAAACTATGTATATCTCCAATGCTCTATAGATGGAATAGTTCTAGAGTGTATTTCGAGAAAAAAGAAATCGAAAACAATGAAATATTCTCATTGACCGAGAGAAAAAGGGTGAAATTATTAACCAAAGAAGAACAAAAAAAGTTTTTGCCTCAAAAAATGGTTTTACCAGATACATATATGATGAATCAAAATGGGCTCATTCTTCCGGAATCCTATATCGAAAAGTCATATGTTGAAAGAATCTTTCATTCTCAGTCCAAGCTTTATCGAAAATTAAATACGAAATCTTATACTGAAAACTATAATAGGAAAGTCAAAGTCGAGCAACTAAAGAGAAAACTTGATAGAGCCAAATCTCAGTTAGAAAAAGATTATATTCAGAAAAAAATAAATCATGAATTAGACCCAAGTCTTGTCAAACAATCCGACACCATGGTATGTGCAGAATTGTTTAATATCTGCAGGGAAAAAAACATTCCTTTTATGAAATCTCTGCCTTCAAATCCCAAAAGACAGATCAATTCATTTGAGTTTCACGAGATTCTTAATAGTTTACGTGATAGATTTATCCATATAACGCAGAAGCAATGTAGTCGTTGCATGGGAGTCGATCTCCAATCCATCAAACAACATTGGCACGACCTTTACTTTTGAATGTCCATTATACGCCATGAAACAGCGATTCGGAAGTAAGGGTCGTTAAGAGATTTTGTATTGGATGTGATTCCTCTGCATGAACTCTAACAAGTCAGATGTTATATCGACTTTATATTTTCTTGAGAAGAAAGAAGCGTGAAGATTTTTGTCTTCATCGGTTATATATAGAGAAAGCTTTACTTTACCTTTACTTTTCTTTAAAGTGCTGACAAAATCTTTTCTGAATTCTTTATTAACGGCAGTCACTGGCAGATTTAAAATCAATTCATGAACTTTAGTTTCTCGTATGGTAGAAAGAAGACTTATTTCTCTTATCTTAAGATCATAGCTCCTTGGTTTTCTGGCTTGTATCTGTTCTTTAGATAATTTTTTCTTCTCATCAGAAGATAGATACTCATATCTAGGAACTATTTCTAATGTAAGATAAAGAGCTTTGCCTTCTTGAGCATATGACATATTATTCTCATAATCTTTCCCAAAAAGAGGAAGATTGACAGAACCAGAATAATCCTCGATAGTCATCATGCACCAAGTTCTGTTATTCTTTCGAGATTGACGTAAAACTGAAGCAGTCACCAAACCAGCGACATTATATCTTTTACCAGGAACAAAAAGAGAAGGATCTAACATGATTTGATCTGGTAACTTCATGAGCTCTCCAAGAGTTATATCAGTAAATGTCTGTATTTCAAAAGAATATCTATCAAGAGGATGAGCGGATAGATACATACCTACAAGATTCTTTTCTGTTTTTAAGACATCTCGCATGTTCAGTTGAGGAGGAATAGGAAGAGCAGGTTTTGTAGTCTCTATATCGTCAGCTCCAAATAAACTAGCCTGAGTAGAAAGGTTATCTTCTTGAAATTTCTTTCCGTAATTCAGAAGGACATCTATAAGCTGATTACCATTTTGGTCCTCTAATAGAAAAGACCCACGATTAACTTCCTCAAAAGAATCAAAAGCACCAGAACCTACTAAAACCTCAACACCTTTTCTATTAACAGATGTTCCCATCCTTTCAACGAAATCATAAATGTCCACAAAAGCGCCATTTTTAACCCTATTTTCTATAATAGCATCCACAGCCTTAGAACCAATACCTTTGATACCAGCCATACCAAAACGTATATTGCCAGATTTATTAACATTAAAGTTAGTATAACTCTCATTAATATCAGGGCCTAAAACCTTGATATTCTTTTTCTTACAGTCATCCATAAACTTGATGATATCATCAGGATTACCGATACTCTTAGTAAGATTAGCAGACATAAACTCTGCAGGATAATGAGCTTTCAGATACGCAGTCTGATAACCTATCCAAGCATAACAAGTAGCATGAGATTTATTAAAAGCATACTGAGCGAAAGCCTTCCAGTCATTCCATATTTTTTCTAGAACTTCTTTAGGATGACCATTCTCTTCACCACCTTTAAAAAAGTCAACTTTAAGCTTAGCCATAACAGCTATCTTCTTCTTACCCATAGCTTTACGCAGCTTATCAGCCATACCCTTAGAGAAATTGGCGATCTTCTGCGAAAGCAACATCACTTGCTCTTGATAAACAGTAATACCATATGTATCTTCAAGAATCTCCTCCATCTCAGGAAGATCATACTCTATCTTTTTCTTTCCTTGCTTTCTATCAACGAAATCAGGAATATAATCCATTGGGCCAGGACGATACAAAGCATTCATAGCTATAATATCCTCAAAACGAGTAGGCTTTAATTTTACTAACCACTGCTGCATACCATCAGACTCAAACTGGAAAACTCCAATAGTATCACCCCTAGAAAACAAATCGAAAGTAAGTTTATCATCAAGAGGAATATGATCTATATCCACATCCTCACCCTTAGAAACTTTGATATTCTTTAAGGTCTCTTTAATAAGAGAAAGAGTACTTAATCCCAAAAAGTCCATCTTAAGCATACCAGCAGACTCTATAAGAGTACCATCAAACTGCGAAACCATCAACTCTGTATTGTTCTTTTTATCCTTAACCATACAGATAGGAATGAAATTAGTTAAATCATCACGCCCTATGATAGTAGCACAAGCATGAACGCCAGTCTGACGAATACTACCTTCAAGCTCAGTAGCATACTTGATAGTATCACGAAGAATAGGATCCTTAGACTCAGCAGCCTCTTTAAACTCATCAACATACTTAAGGCAAGACTTCATCTTGACTTTAACTTCTATATCCTGCTTAATCTTTTTCTTCTGTCCTGGATTATCAGGATCATCAATTTCAACTTCCTTCTTATCCTGGAACTTTTTAGTCGGGACTAATTTTGTAAGACGCACAGCCTCCTCAAGAGGTAATTGCTCGATACGAGCCACATCCTTAATAGCACCCTTAGTCGCCATCGTACCAAAAGTAACCACATGAGACACATGATCCTTCCCATACTTATCCTCAATATATTTAAAAACCTTATACCTACCCTCATCATCGAAATCCACATCAATATCGGGCATATTCACACGCTCAGGATTCAAAAACCTCTCAAACAGTAAATCATATTTAATAGGATCTATATCTGTTATTGTAAGGCAATAGGCTACCACAGAACCAGCAGCAGAGCCTCTACCAGGACCTACCGATACGCCCATCTTTCTCGCGGCAATGATGAAATCCTGGACAATAAGAAAGTAGTCAGGAAATCCCATTCTCTTGATAGTATCCAACTCAAACTCTATTCTATCCCTCGTCTTATCATCTATATTTGGATAACGTTTCTTAGCACCCTCATACGTTAGAAACTTAAGATAATCATCAGCACAAGAAAAATCCTTAGGAATAGGGAAATTAGGCAAAATAGGATCATGATTCAAAGTATAAATCTCCACCTTATCCACTATCTCATTAGTATTCTCCAGCACTTCAGGATGATCACTGAAAACCTCAGACATCTCCTCCGTACTCTTTAAATACTCTTGCTGAGTATAATGTAACCTCTTTTCCTCAGTCACAAAAGCATTAGTATTGATACAAATCAATCGATCATGAGCAGGACCATCCTCCTTACGTGAAAAATGGACATCATTAGTAGCGATAACTTTGATATCAAGCTCACTTGCTATCTTAAAGATTTCCTCATTAACCTCCTGTTGCTTAATAAAAGTATCCTTAGCAGCTCCAGGAATATTCGTCTCATGTCGCTGAACCTCTAAATAATAATCAGGTCCAAAAAGATTCTTATACCACTTAGCTACATTTCGGGCCTCTTCAAAATTACCTTTCATAATAGCCTGAGGCACTTCTCCACCAAGACAGGCAGAAGAACAGATAATATCTTCATGATATTTCTCAAGCAACTCACGATCAATACGTGGTTTATAATGAAAGCCTTCAATAAAACCTTTAGACACCAATTTGATTAAATTATGATAGCCATTTAGATTTTTAGCAAGCAATATTAAGTGAAACGAACTCTGGTCCTCACGACCTTTTTTAGTAAATCTACTTTCGTGTGCCACATATACTTCACATCCAACGATTGGTTTAACTTTATTACCAAGAGCCTCCGCAGTATCAAGAAATTTTTTGGCCCCATACATATTTCCATGATCGGTAATAGCCAATGCTGGTTGACCATTCTTTTCTGCTATTTTAAGCAAATCTTCTATTTTGGCGAGTCCATCAAGAATTGAAAACTGAGTATGTACGTGTAGATGTGAATATGGCATTTCGTATATGTAATTATCGAATTAAATTAAAGCTTTACCTGTCATTTCTTCAGGCTGATCTATTCCCATTAATTTAAGAATAGTAGGAGCGATATCAGCTAATTTACCATCTTCTACAGACTTAACATCATCATCAACGACTATGAAAGGAACTTTATTAAGAGAATGAGCAGTATTTGGAGTACCATCATCATTAACGGCATAATCAGCATTACCATGATCAGCAGTAATTAAAACAGTATAATTATTCTCTCTTGCTGTCTCAGTAACTTCAGAAGCTAGATTATCGATAGTAGCTACAGCTTTTTCTATAGCCTCATAAACACCCGTATGACCAACCATATCGCCATTTGCGAAATTCAATATAATCATATCATGTTTTTGAGTCTTAATATCAGCCACTAATTTTGAAGCCACCTCAGGAGCAGACATCTCAGGTTGAAGATCATAAGTAGCCACTTTTGGAGAATTCACCAAGATTCTATCTTCATTATTAAACTTCTCTTCACGACCACCATTAAAGAAAAATGTTACATGAGCATACTTCTCAGTCTCAGCTATACGCAACTGAGTATGACCAGCAGCGGAAACCACCTCTCCAAGAGTCTTAGTCACATTCTCTTTATTAAATAAAATATGAACACCCTTAAAACTAGCATCATAAGGAGTTAAACAGCAATAATATAATGGAATAGTCTTCATACCATTCTCAACTTGATCCACTTGAGTCAAAACAGAAGTCATCTCTTTAGCACGATCATTACGGAAATTATAAAAAATCACAGCATCGCCTTCTTCTATCGTGGCAATAGGGTTACCCGTAGCATCAGTGCAGACTGCAGCTTTTACAAACTCGTCAGTAACACCAGCATCATAAGAATTCTGCATAATCTCTTCAGCAGATCTACCTTTAACACCCACGCCATTAACTAACAAATCATAAGCCTCTTTTACACGATCCCATCTTTTATCTCTATCCATAGCATAATACCTTCCGATAACAGAAGCTATTTTAGCACCAGTCTCATCACATTTAGCTTGAAGCTCATGGATAAAACCTTTTCCACTCTTAGGATCACAATCCCTACCATCCATAAAACAATGAACGAAAACATCTTTTAGCCCCTCTTCCTTAGCTACATCTAGAAACTCATAAAGATGAGATAAAGAACTATGAACACCACCAGTAGAGGTAAGTCCTAGAAAATGTAACTTTTTACCACTAGTTTTAACATAATCATATGCTGCTTTAATTTCAGGATTTTCTAACAATTTATGCTCTTGACAAGCCTTATTGATTTTAACTAAATCTTGAAAAACCACTCTTCCTGCACCTATATTCATATGGCCAACTTCTGAATTACCCATTTGACCATCAGGAAGACCTACATCTTCACCACAGGCGCTAAGATGAGAAAAAGGATATTTAGCTCTGAGGTCATCAATCTTAGGAGATCCCTGAGTATAAATGGCATTAGAATGATCTTTACGACCTTCACCCCAACCATCTAAAATCATTAAAAGTACTTTTTTATTCATATTATTATTAATTTGTCTTAAATTTAAACTATATTTGAGCTACAAAGATATATAAATATGAGTAAGAAACGAAATAAGAAATCTACTTCGAAACTTCCAAAAAACGCGAAGAAATTTATAAATAGTAGAAAAAAAAGAGAACCGAGAAGTAACAATAAGACAGAGTCTTTCACAAGAGAAGAATTTACAGGTAAACTAAGTATGACACGTGAAGGTTATGGCTTCGTCGTAGTAGAAGGAAGAGATGAAGACATTTTTGTTTCAGGACCTAAAATGAGAGGAGCATTAAATGGAGACATAGTAAGAGGTGTCACCACAGGTAGTCATGGATCTAGTAGAAACGGAAAGACTCGTAGAGTAGAAGGAAGAGTTTTAGAAGTAGTTGAAAGATCAAAAAGAGCTCATATTGGTATATTACAAGCATCTGAGAAACAAGCATGGCTAATGATGGAATCAAGAGTAATGCCATACGACATACAATTACAGAAGAACGACATAAAGAAAAACTTTGGAGAAAAGCCAGATTATAAACAAATATCAGGGCTCAAGCTAGCAGTCGTCGTCAAAGATTGGCCAAAAGGTGCAGCAGCACCAATAGGAGAGATAGTAGATGTTCTAGGTACGCCAGGTGACAATAACACAGAAATGCATGCCATCCTAGCTGAATATGGCTTGCCATATCGTTTTGATCCTGAAGTCGAAAATGCTGCCAATGATATATCCGAGAAAATAACTGAAAAAGACATCAAAGAACGTCGCGATTTTAGAGGAATAACCACATTCACCATCGACCCAACAGACGCTAAAGACTTTGATGATGCCCTATCATATAAAAAGTTATCTAATGGCAATATCGAAGTGGGAGTTCATATAGCTGATGTAACTCATTATGTACAGCCTAATTCTATAGTTAATAAAGTAGCTAAGGAAAGAGCGACATCTGTATATCTAGTAGATAGAACAGTTCCTATGTTACCAGAAGAACTATCTAATAAATTATGTTCACTACGACCAAACGAAGAAAAACTGACATTCTCAGCAGTCTTTGAAGTTACTCCTGAGGGAGAAATTAAAAACAAATGGTTTGGAAGAACGATAATCGAATCTGACCATAGATTTGATTACGAACAAGCACAAGAAGTTATAGAAACAGGCAAAGGACCATTAGCTAAAGAAATAACAGATTTAAATGCTATAGCTACTAAGATAAGAAAAAAACGTTTCGCATCAGGAGCAGTCAGTTTCGACAGACCTGAGATGAAAGTTAAAATAGATGAAAATGGCAAACCGATAGGAGTTTATCAAAAAATCGGTAAAGAAGCCAATTGGTTAATAGAAGAATTCATGCTTCTAGCCAATAAATATGTAGCAGAATTCGTAGGTAAAGTCAAAAAAGACAGCAAAGCTAAAACTTTCGTCTATCGTATCCACGCTAATCCTACACCTGAAAAAATAGGAAACCTAAGCAAATTCGCTCATTTATTTGGTTATACTTTTGGAAGTAAAAAAAGTAAATCAAAAACTACAACAAAAACCCCTGCAAAAGGTAAAAAAGATGAAGCTCCAGGAGTTGAATTACAAGGTAAACAACTATCAAGTGCATTAAATAATTTATTCGCTGAAGTAAAAGGAAAACCAGAAGAAGGAGCCATAGAGATAATGGCACTTCGTTCGATGGCAAGAGCATGTTACTCCACAGATAACGTAGGTCACTACGGTTTAGCATTCGACTACTACACACACTTCACATCACCTATCAGAAGATATCCAGATATGATGGTACACAGACTACTAGCCATGTATCTTGATGGAGCACCTTCTCAAAACAAAGAACAATACGAAAAGATGTGTACACATTGCTCTGAAAATGAGCAAATAGCCACAGAAGCCGAACGTGCAAGTATTAAATATAAACTTACTGAATTTATGCAAGATAAAGTTGGTAAGGTTTATCCAGGTACAGTATCAGGTATTACAGAATGGGGAATGTATGTAGAAATTGACCCAACGAAAGTAGAAGGAATGATACCTCTTCGTACTATTACCGATGACTACTATGAATTCAACGAAGAAAAATACTGCATAACAGGTAAGAGAAAAGGCAAGAAATTCATGCTAGGAACCAAAGTCACT
>Ga0172377_10002544_pt1 | contig 18616 bp, 15 predicted proteins | sample Pumphouse3metaG_FD_119749 | JGI IMG/M metagenome (GOLD analysis project Ga0172377, IMG submission 119749) | Leachate microbial communities from a municipal landfill in Southern Ontario, Canada - Pumphouse #3 metaG | ecosystem: Engineered > Solid waste > Landfill > Unclassified | place: Canada...
AAAAAATATCAAGATACATTAAAGGGATTGTAAAAAATACTTTTTACAAAAATATAAAAAATAAACTTAAAATAAAACTAAATAATTTAAAATAAAACTTATTTAAGATGTTTTTTAATAATATAATTTTATTTTCTAAAAAAATAAATCACTAAAATATTTCTTCAATAATTAAAATAACTTAAAATAAATTTAACATAAAACTCAACAAATTAAATAACTAAAATAATTTAAAATAAATTTAACATAAAACTCAACAAATTAAATAACTTAAAATAACTTAAAATAAAAAAAGTTTTTTATCAAAATCATCAGTAATTTATTGATGATTTTGATTTTTCGTTGAAGCGTTATATTTTACATTTTATTGCAGTTCATTATTTTTTGATAATTTTAAATTATCAAAAAATAATATACTTATGAAAGAATTTTAGTTGGAGTATAATAATTTTTTCATAAAGCATTTTATTGCATTTCATTATTTTTTTTGATATACTTAAACTATTATTAAAATGAATGTTCTTAAAAATAAAGAACACATTATTTAATGTAATTTAAAACAAAAGTTTATTCAATCTATTGAAAGAATTTAAAAGGAAAAGATATGGCACGCAGATTTTTTGCAAAGAGTAGTGATATAAAGAATGATACTGTTATTCTGCAAGGGCAGGAGGCTTTTCATATTAGTAAAGTTTTGAGATTGCAAGTTGATGATGAGATTTTAATAAGCACAGATAACGCTGAGGAACTTAAATGTTCAATTCAAAAAATTAATAAAGAAAATGTCCTTTGTGAAATTATGGATAGAAAGAAAATTGCATATAGTTGTCAGACTGTAACTTTATTTCAAGCGTTGATGAAAGGTGAGCATATGGATTTAGTTGTGCAAAAGGCCACTGAATTGAATGTTCAAAAATTAGTTCCTTTTATTAGTAAGTATGTAGTGGTTAAACCTGATGATAAAAAGCAAGAAAGGTTTGAAAGAATTTCTATTGAAGCGTGTAAACAAAGTAATCGAGCAGTGCCTATGCAAATTAGTGAGGTTTTGGATTTTAAAAAGTTGTTAGAAACTTTAAAAAGTTATTCTCAAATTATACTAGCCTATGAAAATGCAGATGCACCAGCAAAAGAAATTTTACAAAAATTAGATGCAAAAAAATCGCTTGCTTTGATTGTTGGTAGTGAGGGCGGATTTAGTGAAGAAGAAGTTGGGCAAATAAAACAGGTTGGCGGAAAAATTATTAGTATGGGACAAAATATACTTCGTGGAGAAACTGCTTCGCTTGCTTTGGTAAGTGCTGTAATGTATGAATTAGGTGAGTGGAAAAAATAATTTTTTACGTTAGTGGGTTTTATAATTACTTTTTAAGTAATGTATGAGTTGGGCGAATGGAAAAAATAAAAAATCTACAATAAAAATTTAAGTTATACTTTTATAAATAAAGTTTAAAGAAATCTAAATTTAAAATTATTATTTTAATTTAAAATAATCCATTATTTAAAAACGGATTAATGCATTTTAAAAAATAAAATAATAATATTTTTTAAAATTTGTTGAATGTAAAAAGATAAAACTAACGAGAAAAATAAAATAAAAAAATTAAAAATTATTGAATAAAAACATTTGAATAAAAAAGTTGAAAATAAGATTTGTAAAAATTATATATATAAAAACGTAAAAAAGTGTGAAAAACACTTTAAAAAATGATAAAAAATGAATTTTAATAAAAAAATGGCTTATTTTTTACTAAAAATCTATTTTAATTAGTTGAATATGCAAATATATCCGTATCATATAAAACTATAAAAATACTACATAAAATATCAGATAATAAAAAATTAATCAATAACAAAATACATAAAATTATTATCAAGTAAATCATATTTAAAAATACATTATTAGAACTAAAAAAATAATCAATAGTATAGTAAATATTTATTAATTGTGATACAATTAATATGTAATTAAGAAGTTGAATTTATAAAAAAATAAATAAGATTTAACCTTAGACAAAAACAGGAGAGAAAAATGAAAGTTGCTTTTTTAACATTAGGTTGTAAAGTCAATCAATATGAAGCGGACAGTTTAGCGCAAACTATGGAGCAAAAAGGATATCAAATTGTAGATGGTTTAGACAAAGATGCCGACTTGGTTTTCTTATCTACTTGTGCGGTAACAAATGAAGCGGAACGAAAATCTCGTCAGATGATTGCAAAAATAAATAAAGAGTGTCCAAAAGCAAAAATTTTTGTTTGTGGTTGTGCTTCCCAGCATAGTCCAAAAGACTTTGAGAATAAAAACAATGTTAGTGTTGTGGTCGGTTCAAGTGGTAAACAATGGTTGACTGAAATGTTGGACAAAAAAGGTTGTTTTGTAGTTGATGCCCCATATGATTATGAGGATATGGATACACCAAAAAAACATCGCACACGTTCGTATCTAAAAATTCAAGATGGTTGCAATAACTTTTGCTCATACTGTCTTATTCCTTATTTGCGAGGTCGTAGTCGTAGTCGAGGTTTGGAGAGTATTATTGTTGAGGCTTTTAATATGGCGAAAGTAAGCAAGGAAATTGTTTTGACGGGAATTGATTTATCTTCTTGGGGTGAGGATATAAATTTGAATATGCTAGATTTAATTGAGTCTTTAAAAACTATAAAAGCACGTATTCGATTTAGTTCTATGGAGGCGAAAATTATCACTCCTGAATTTTTGAAAGCATTAAAAAGTATGCCAAACTTTTGCCCACATTTTCATTTAAGTATGCAAAGTGGTTGTGACAATACTTTAAAGGCTATGAATAGAAAATATAATGTAGAAGAGTTTTTACATAAGGTTGATATGATTCATACAATTTTTCCAGAGGGGGCAATTACCACTGATTTGATTGTTGGTTTTCCAACAGAAAGTGAAGAAGATTTTGCTGTTACTTTGGAAACTATTAGAAAGGCACAGTTTGCCGATATTCATATATTTCCATATTCCCGCAGAGCAGGGACAGTGGCAGTACGTTTGCCTTTGGTTGATGGTGAATTAGTGAAACAACGAGTAATTAAAGTTACTCAATTAAGAGATGAATTGCATAATCAATTTTTAAATAAGCAAGTTGGAACGAATCAAGAAGTTTTAACGGAACAGGAAGTAGATGGAAAATATTTGGTGGGACATACTGCTAATTTTACCAAAGTTTATGTGGATAAAAATACGGCAAAAATAAATGAATTAGTTGTTGTTAAAATTAAAAGTTTATTTAAAGATGGAGTTTTATCTGAAATAGTATAGGTGTTTAATAACACCTTTCTTTATGATATAAAATTAAGAATAGGGTGGTTTTTCGCAAATAGTAAGAGGTTTTTTAACGTTCCTTTTTATATGAAGTTGAGAATAAAACTGATTTTTTCAGAAAAATTAAAGTTTTTAATATCTATAAATTTTATTTTGAATATTTAAAATGTAAAAAGCATATATATAAAAATGTGAAAAAGCGTTAAAAACACATTAAAAATGACAAAAATTATAAAAATAGATTTAAAAAGTACTAGAAAACATTAAAGTCTACAAAAAACGATGGTTGTATTTTGAAGTAATAATGTTATATATTTTTAAATAAAAAATTATAAAAATTTAAAGATTTAAACGCCATTATATAATAAAAGTTGAAGATAAAAATTTAATTTCAAGATAAATATAATTTGAAATTTTAAAACAAAATTATGTAAGTTTATTTTAATACATTATAAAGATTAAATAAAATATTTTAAAAACTCATATTGAAAATATATTAAAAAACGAGAGAAGTAAAAAGAACGGATTATAAAGTTTATATTAAACAAAATTGTAAAGTTAATTAATTTGAAATTTGATTATAATAAAATTTATTAATTTAAAATTGATATAAAATAAAACTGTAAAATAATTGTGAAAATAAGAGAGTTTAAAAAGATTGTTATAAAGTTGGAAAATAATTAAAAAAATGATAATATAATAGAAAGGAGATTATTATGGAGAATTGTATTTTTTGTAAGATTGCAAACAAGGAAATCAAAAGTGATTTTATTTATGAGGATAAAGATTTTTTTATTATAAAGGATGCACATCCAAAAGCAAGATATCATTTTTTAGCAATTCCTAAAAAGCACTATGGTTTACTTGCTGAGGCAACAACAGATGATGCAAAAGTGTTAGGGCGTATATTGTTCACTATACCGAAATTGAGCAAAGAACTGCATCTTGAAGGCGGGTATCGTTTAGTTGTAAATCAAGGCGAGAATGGTGGGCAGGCAATTCCTCATTTGCATATTCATATTTTATCAGGCGAAAAATTGAGAGTTTAAAAAAACTAGACATTTAAATTTTAATAGGGCTGTTGATATAAGTTAGAAAAATGAGATTGCTTTTCATAAGTTGGAAAAATGAGATTGATTTTGTGAGTTAAATTTAACAGTTAAAATACGGGTTTGTTTATGTAAGTTGTAAAAATATGAAATTGTTTATATGAGTTAAATTAAATAGTCATATGAGATTGTTTTAAGTTAGATAAACAATCAAAATACAGTGTTATTTAAAAGTTAGAGATTAAACAATCAAAATATGTGGTGTTTATAAATTAAACGTAAAAATACAGGGGCGTTTATAAAGTTAGATTAAAAAATCCTGTTTTTTACCTATTTTTTCTTTTTTATTATTTTTTTAATATATTTTTCACGTTTTTTTGTGTTTTTATATATGCGTTTTTTACATCGTGAACAGGAAGTGTTTATAAAATTTAGCAGTAATGTGAAATTAAAAGGTATTAAAATTTAATAAATAACAAACAGTTTCCTATTTGTATTAATTAAATTTGGTTATAGTTTTTGGTTAATTTTATAGTAGCCTTTTGCACCACCAACTCCATATACTCGCCTTTTATCAATGTTTGAAATAAAATTATTGGAAACACAAATAACAAATTTTAAAAAGAAAAAATTACCAAAAAATTCTTCAACCCCTTGACAATACAATACTATCTATGCTAAAATCTATGCTAGTATAAGTAGAAGGTGGTGAGAAGATATGACAATGGTTGTAGTTGGAAAAGATGAAAACATCGACAGTGCATTAAAACGTTTTAAACGTAAGTGCCAGAAAGATGGTATCATCGGCGACCTTCGTAAAAGAGAAGCATACGAAAAGCCAAGCGTAAAGAAAAAGAAAAAGAGTGAGGCTGCTCGAAAGAAAAGTCGTAAATAAAAAAAGAATCTGTTCAATATGAGCAGATTTTTTTATTTTATAAAGCATAAAATTATTTTGGTTATTTTATCTAAGAGAACAACTAGTGTTATTTTATCTAAGAGAACAACTAGTGTTATTTTATCTAAGCAAAGAAAAACTAGTATCTTATTTTTTATATTAACTTATTTATATATTTCTAAAAAAATATGAAAAGCACCGTTGTATATTTATTTTTCTTTAATATTTCTACTGTATATTTATTTTTATCTTATACATTTATTTTTCTTATCTTATTTTTATGCTCTCACTTCCCTTCATTTTATTTCATTATTTATTTAGTTTTTATTTATTAGAAAATTGGAATAACTGCTTGTTGCATAATACAAATAAATTTGACAATTCGAACAAATATTCGAAAATATGCTTGCCTTTATTTTATCACATATGTTATAAGTATAAAAAAGCATTAAGAAAAATTACTCAAATTTAGTCATTTTGCAATTTAATAACTTGATATAAGAATGCTAAAATTTTTATGTAAGAAAGGGAAAAAGAATGTTAGCAAAAGTTAAAAGTTTGGGGCTAGTTGGAATACAAGGATATGAGGTTAGGGTAGAAGCCGATTTAAATTCTGGTTTACCGAAGTTTGACATAGTGGGTTTGCCCGATATTAGTATAAAAGAAAGTAAAGAACGAATACGAAGTGCTATAAAAAATAGTAACTTCAAATTTCCTATTACTAAGGTTACAGTAAACCTTGCACCTGCTGATATAAAAAAAGAAGGACCTTTATATGATTTACCGATAGCAGTTGCTTTGTTGGTATGTACCGAAGAAATTCGTTGCACTAATTTAAAGGATTATACTTTCATGGGAGAATTATCTTTGGATGGTTCTATCCGCAGAATAAATGGAGTTTTGCCCGCCTTGATAACTGCCATAAAACAGGGGCATAAGAAAATTTTTATTCCAGCAGAAAATAGTGTAGAAGCAAGTTTTATTGATGGAATAGATGTTTATGGTGTTGAAAATTTAAGACAGGTTGTAGATTTTTTAAATGGTAAATCAGAATTGCCATCAATTAAAAAGCAAAATTTTAGTGATTTATGTAGTAAAAATTCATCATCAAATGACTTTTCATATATAAGAGGACAGGCCCACTCCAAACGTGCGTTGGAAATTGCTGCCGCAGGTGGACATAATGTTTTAATGATTGGACCACCAGGGGCGGGAAAAACAATGTTGGCTCGTAGTGTTCCAACTATAATGCCTGATTTAACTTTTGATGAATCTCTTGAAGTTACTAAAATACATAGCATAGCAGGAACCTTGAATTTAGATGAGGGTATTATATTGCAACGACCTTTTCGTTCGCCACACCACACTTCAACTTTGATTGCTTTAACAGGTGGAGGGAACAATGCTAAACCAGGAGAAATCAGTTTATCACATAACGGAATATTATTTTTAGATGAGTTACCAGAATATAACCGACACACCATTGAAACATTAAGACAACCATTAGAAGATGGAGTCATCACAATTGCACGTAATTCTTTGACAGTAGAATATCCTGCATCTTTTATGTTGATTGCTAGTATGAACCCTTGCCCTTGTGGTAACTTTGGAAGCAAAAAGAGGGAATGTAAATGTACACAAAGTGCTATACAAAAATATCTTGGAAAAATCAGCGGACCATTGCTAGACCGAATTGATTTACATGTTGAAGTAGATGATGTTTCATATGATGACCTTACTGCCAAGGATAAAACCGAGGAAAGTAGTGCCGATATAAAAATACGTGTTAATAAAGCAAGGGACATTCAGTTGGAACGTTATAAAAATAGTAATCATTTTTGCAATGCTAAGATGACAAATTCTGAAATAAGAAAATATTGTGTTTTAGATAAAGATTGTGAAGAATTGATGCAAGACGCTTTTGATAATTTAGCATTGAGTGCAAGAGCGTATAATAGGATATTAAAGGTTTCTCGAACTATTGCAGATTTAGAAGGGGTTGAAAATATAAACATTTCACATTTAGCCGAAGCAATAGGATATCGCTCAATGGACAAAAAGTATAATTTTAGATAATATACGAAAATAAAAGTTAAGTTATAGAATAAATAAACAGAAGTAATTTAGATAAAAATTAAGATTTCACAAAACAAAATGAAAGAACAAAAATAAAATTAAGTGAAAAGTTAAAACAAAATAGAGCAAACATAAACATACTTTTAAAATAAAATAAAAAGTAAGATAATAAAAGCAAATGCAAAGATAAAGATGTAAAATAAACATATATGAAAATGAAAAAAGTAAGATTAAAAATGAGTGAAAATATGATGTACTATATATAGAAAAAGGAAAATAAGAAAAAATAAAACTAAAATATAGTAAAAAATGAGAGAAAAACAAAAATAAAAATACAGTAAAAAAATGAGAGAAAAGCAAATCAAATTTAAAATAACTCTAAAAATATAATTTAAGATTAGGTAAAAATAAAAAAAATTAAATAGGTAAAAATAAAAAAAATTAAATAGGTAAAAATAAAAAAATAAATTAAAAATACAATTATAATTTTTGGAAATTATTTGTGAAATTGTTTGTAAAAGATTTTATAATTTCACATTCAATACACAATTCGGGTATAAAATACCATAAAATTTATAGAAGGAGAAATGTTGGATAAAACTTTTTTGTTAATGTCTTTGGCAGGAATATCGTCAAAGAAACAGTTGAAAATTTTAGATAAATTTGGCTCATCTGAAAAAGTCTGGAAAGCCTTTTCTAGTACTATGTTGTTGAAAGAGTTTTTGAGTGAAGTTGAATTAAAAGAAGTTGAAAAGATTTATAATTCAGATGCCTTAGAAAATTTTATACTAGGTTTACAAAAAATAGATGTCAGTTATGTCACCATAGAAGATGGAAAATACCCAGTACAATTAAAAGAAATTTTTGACCCTCCAACTGTGCTTTATTGTAAGGGTAATGTAGATTTATTAAATCAGGATGGAATTGCAATTGTGGGAAGTAGAGTTTGCACTCGCTATGGTGCAGAGCAAGCGACGTTTTTTGCTAAACAGTTGAGTAATGCGGGGTGCGTAATAATTAGTGGTTTGGCTGATGGTATAGATGGATTTGCTCAACGAGGATGCTTGGAAATGAATGGTAAAACAATAGCAGTTTTAGCGGGTGGTTTGAATAAAATCTATCCAAGTTCTCATATTGGGCTTGCTAATGAAATAGTGCAAAAAGGTGGACTTTTAGTAAGTGAGAATATTCCTAATTCTGCAATAAATAAATATGATTTTGTGCTTAGAAATAGGATAATAGCAGGTTTATCCTTGGGCGTTTTTGTGCCTGAGGCTAGCGATAAAAGTGGTGCGTTACATACTGTTAATTTTGCAAACGATAATGGTCGTGCTATCTTTGCACTTCCCGGTCCTGTTAATAGCACCAAAAGTAGTGGAACGAACCGACTTATAAAGAACTTGCAGGGGTGTTGTGTCACTGAACCAAATGACATTATTTCACAATTTTCACAATTTAGTTTGCAGAAGAAAGATAAGGGAAAGGCTGTTCAATTAGATATGAATGAGGAATTGGTTTATAGTGTTTTGCAGAATGAAGATATGCATTATGATGAACTTTTACGAAAAACTCAACTGGATACTAAAACTCTAAACAGTTTGTTGACAAGAATGGAGATTCGTGGTTTAATAATAAAAGTAGCAGGGAATTTTTACGTTAGGAAAAATTAAAAGCTACTTATTAAAACACGCAATCGGGAATTCGTACAACACCAAGAATGGAGATTCGTGGTTTAATAATAAAAGTAGCAGGGAATTTTTACGTTAGGAAAAATTAAAAGCTACTTATTAAAGCACGCAATCGGGAATTCGTACAACATCAAGAATGGAGATTCGTGGTTTAATAAGTAGACTGGGAGGCAATAACTTTGCTCGTAAGAGCAAGTTTTGATGAAAGACGTTAGCGACATAAATTTCAATATAAAAAACGTAATATATAAAGAAACACAAAAATATGTAATTTAACAAAGAGATAAAATTTACTTTACAAACGACAAAAAAGCATTTATAATTTGATTTCAAGTTGATTGGCATACAAAAAGAAGTAAATTAGCATTAAAATTTAAGTAAAATTATAATAAATGTGGCAGATATTAGGGGGAATGAATGAGTAATTTAGTTATCATAGAGGGTATTGGAAAACGAGAAACAATACAAAAATATTTAGGTAAAGATTATGAAGTTTTTGCCACAAAGGGACACGTTAGAGATTTACCTGTGCGTACTTTGGGTATAGATATGCAAAATCATTTTGAGCCAAAATATGAAATAATGCCAGATAAAAAAGATATTATCAAAAGATTAAAAGAGAGAGCACAAAAATCTGAAAGGGTTTATCTTGCAACCGACCCTGACCGTGAGGGTGAGGCTATTAGTTGGCATATAGCATATATATTGAATTTAGATTGTAAAGATGATGTGCGTATTGAGTTTAACGAAATTTCAAAAAATGCAATAACAAAAGCCTTGGAACAACCAAGAGCAATTGATATAGATTTAGTTAATGCACAGCAGGCTAGGCGTGTTCTTGACCGCTTAGTAGGTTATAAATTATCACCTATTATTAGTAAAAAAATTCAGCCTAAATTGAGTGCGGGACGTGTTCAATCCGTTACCTTGGAATTAGTTGTTGATCGTGAAAGAGAGATTGAAAACTTTAAGCCTGAGGAATATTGGAATATTACCGCAATATTGAGCAAACAGGGAGATTCTGCGACCTTTTCGGCTCCTCTTTTTGCTAAGGGTGATGAGAAAATAAAGATACACAATGCTGAGGGAAAAGATGCGGTTTTACAAAATATAAAAGATGCAAAATATGTTATCAAAAATATAAAAAAGAGTGTTACAAAATCTAATCCACCAGCACCCTATATCACTAGTACGATGCAACAAGATGCTTTAAATAAGTTAGGAATGAGTTTGAAACGTACTAGTTCAGCAGCACAAAGCCTATATGAAGGGGTAGAAATAGCAGGCGAGGGAAAGACTGCACTAATTACATATATTAGAACAGACTCTGTCCGTGTTTCACCGCAGATGCAAACAGAGGCAAAAGATTTTATTATTAAAAATTATGGTGCTAAATTTGCACCTGAAAAGCCAAATTTTTATAAGGTAAAAAAGAGTGCACAGGATGCCCACGAAGCAATACGTCCTATTCATTTGGAGATTTCTCCTGAGAGTATAAAAAATCAAGTGGCTTCGGATTTGTATAAGTTGTACAAAATAATATATGAAAGATTTTTAGCAAGTCAGATGACTTCTGCAACCTTTGATAGTGTTTCTGCTGAGATACAGGCAAATGATTATACTTTTAAGGCAACAGGTAGAACTCCTGTAATTGCAGGATATACTAAGATTTATCAAGAATATGTAATCAAAGATAAAGATGAAGAAGAACAAAAAACTTTACCACCATTGATTGAGGGCGAAGTGGTAGACTGCAAAGATGTTAAAACTGAGCAGAAACACACAAAACCTCCTGCACGATATACGGAGGCTAGTTTGGTAAAGACAATGGAAGAGAAAGGGATTGGACGTCCTGCAACTTACGTTCCTACGATAACTACTTTGGAGTATAGGACATACACTGAAAAGGAAGGTAAACAACTAAAACCTACACACTTAGGCTGTGTTGTATGTGATACTCTAAGAAAGCATTTTCCAGATATTATGGATATATCTTTTACTGCTAAAATGGAAGACACTCTAGATGAGATTGCAACTGGAAAAGATAAGTGGCAACAGGTTGTGGAGAATTTTTATAAAGAATTTAAGGTAGAATTGGAAGAAGCAAGCGGTTCACCAGACCGAGTAGAGATGCCTGTTGAAGTAAGTGATGTTGTATGTGAGAAATGTGGTGCTAAAATGGTGGTACGAACAGGGAGATATGGAAAGTTTTTGGCTTGCCCTAATTTTCCTAATTGTAAGAATATAAAGAGCATAGATATAGTAGTCGGCACTTGTCCAAAATGCGGAAGTAATTTATTAGAAAAAATTGGTAAGAGTGGCAAAAAGTTTTATGGTTGTAGTGGGTATCCAAATTGTAATTTCGTTTGTTGGGATAAACCAACGGGCGAAAAATGTCCAAAATGTGGAGATATTTTACTTCAAAAAGGCGGAAAAGTTTACTGCCATAACAGCAAGTGTGATTTTGTAGAATATCGAAAGAAAACAGAACAGTCAGAGGAAGAAAAGCAAGAAGGAAAGTAAGAATAAAATAATAATAAAATTATAAAAATTAAATAAAAAATCAACTCGGAGATATAAAATGAAAAAATTACTCTTAACATCATCTGGATTGTCTAACACAGAAATATCACAGGAGTTCCTTAATTTAATAAGGAAACCTGTTAAAGAAATAACGGTATTATTTGTTCCGACAGCCTCTCGTAGTGAGAATGAATTGTTTTATGTCGAAAAAGCGAAACAGCAATTGCTAAGTTTGGGAATTCTTAAAGAAAATATTATAAATTTCTCTGAGGATAGTCCAGTTTATCAGGAACAAAATTTTGATACCATTATTGTTTGTGGTGGAAACTCTTTTTATTTATTATCAAAACTTAAAGAAACGAAATATTTTGATTTTTTTAATAAAAAAGTTAATGATGGCGTCACTTATGTAGGAATCAGTGCTGGGAGTGTAATAGCAACACAAAATATTAGTTATATTAATGGATTAGATTTAAACGATTGTGAATTAAAAGATGTAAAGGCTTTTGGCTGGATTGATGGTTTATTAGTCCCACATTATAATGAGGACACAGAAATGAAGGATTATGTTGAAAGTTTAAGAAAAGAAAGAAAACAACTATATCTTCTTACCAATGAGCAAGCAATAAAAATAGTTGGGAATAAAAAAATAATAGTTGGTAAAATAGACAAAATTAAATGTTGAAAAACATAGAAAAGGAAGAATAAATTGAAGGAAGTTATCATAATCGGTGCAGGTTTAGCGGGTTGTGAATGTGCATTACAACTTTCAAAACATAATGTGCAAGTGACCTTGTATGATATGAAACCAAGCAAAATGTCACCCGCTCATCATAATTCAAATTTCTGTGAGTTGGTTTGTAGCAATACATTAAAAAGTGAATCCTTAGAGTTTGCCACAGGTTTGCTAAAAGAGGAAATGAGGCAACTTGGTAGTGAGGTTATAGCGTGTGCAGATCAATGCAGAGTGCCTGCGGGGGATGCTCTTGCGGTAGACCGAATTCAATTTGCAAGTATGGTAACGGATAAAATAAGAAATAATCCAAATATTAAAGTGATTGAGCAGGAAATAACGCATATAGATTTATCTAAACCAACTATTGTTGCTAGTGGACCATTAACGAGTGATACACTAGCGAAAGAGTTGATGGAGTTGGTTGGAGATAGATTATATTTCTATGATGCACTTGCTCCAATAGTGAGTTCAGACAGTATAGATAAAACACAAACTTTTGTGGCAGATCGTTGGAATACTGGAAAGGGTGACCATATAAATTGTCCAATGAACCGAGATGAATATAATACTTTTTGGGAAGCATTAATTAAGGCGGAGCGTGTTCCATTAAAAAACTTTGAGCAAGAAAAGGTTTTTGAGGGGTGTTTGCCAATAGAAGTTATGGCTAAGCGAGATTTTAACGCACTACGTTTTGGACCTATGAAGCCTGCAGGTTTTAAGCAATTAAAGGAACAACCTTTTGCCGTACTACAACTGCGAAAGGAAGATGTGGCAGGTAATATGTATAACTTAGTGGGGTGCCAAACTAATCTAACTTATGCGGAACAGAAAAGAGTATTTTCACTTGTTCCAGCCTTGAAAAATGCCGAGTTTTTACGTTATGGAGCAATGCATCGAAATAGTTTTATAAACGCACCAAAGTTATTGACTGCAAAATTCAACTTAAAGACGCACCCAAACATATTTTTTGCGGGACAACTAAGTGGGGTGGAAGGTTATGTTGAAAGCATTGCATCTGGTTTACTTTCTGCAATTTATATGGTACAATATTTGAATAATTCAAAGCAAAAGCCCTTGTCTATAAACACTGCTTTGGGTGCATTAGGTAATTATTTAGTAAGTTCAAGTGAAAATAATTTTCAGCCTATGCATATAAATTGGGGATTGCTTGCGCCGATATATGGCTCACAGCAAGATAAAAAAAGACAAATGGTTGATAGAGCATTAAATGAAATTAAGGAGTTAAAGGATATTATATGGAAGAACTAAAAGGAACAACAATAATTGGTATTAGAAGAAATGGAAAGACGGTTATAGGTGGAGATAGCCAAGCCACTATGGGCAATATGATTTTAAAGGATTCAGTGATAAAAGTTCGTAAAATTTACGAGGATAAAGTTATAGTAGGATTTGCTGGTACAGTCTCAGATGCTTTTGCACTTTTCCGTAGAGTAGAGGGGAATTTACAAAAATTCTCTGGTAATTTGGAAAGAGCAGTGGTAGAAGTTGCACGAGATTGGCAAAATATGGATTCACCTCTAAGAAAAGTAGAGGCTAGTTTGCTTATTGCAAATAAGGATAAACTTTATTTGGTAATGGGTGATGGAAATATAGTTGAACCATCAGAAAATTTTGTATCTATTGGTTCAGGAAGTGTGTTTGCTTTGGGTGCGGCTAAGGCACTTTTGGAAAACACCGAACTTTCTGCTCGTGATATAGTAGAAAAGAGTTTAAAAATTGCAAGTCAATATTGTATCTATACAAATAACCACTTAATAATTGAGGAGGTAGAATAATGACTACCGAAAATATGAATTGTGGTAAACAGAATTTAATTAAGGAGATAGCATAATGGAACAATTAACACCTAAACAAATAGTCACTGAATTAGATAAGTATATTATTGGACAGGATAAGGCTAAACGAGCAGTTGCAGTTGCACTGCGAAACCGTTACCGTCGTAGTAAATTGAGTGAAGAACTAAGAGAAGAGATAACTCCTAAAAATATTTTGATGCAAGGTCCAACAGGTGTTGGTAAAACTGAAATTGCTAGACGTCTAGCAAAGTTAGTAAAAGCACCTTTTGTAAAAGTTGAAGCAACAAAATATACCGAGGTTGGATATGTTGGTCGTGATGTCGAAAGTATGATACGTGATTTGGTGGAAACTGCTGTTAGACTAGTGAAAGAAGAAAAGTTTGAAGAGGTAAAAAACCAAGCAAACGATATTGCAAATCGTAAGATTGCTGATATTATGTATTCCAAGAGTAAGTTAGTAAAGAGTGAAGAACCTACCAACTATAAGGAAATACTTTTAAAAGAAGTTATTGACGGAAAACACGATGAAGATATTATAGAAATGGAAATGCTAGAAGCACCAAAGTCTATTGAGATAATGGGTGCTGCACCCGATGCTAACCTGACTGAAATGTTTAGTGGTTTTTTACCAAAACGTAAAAAATTAAGAAAACTATCTGTAAAAAATGCTCGCAAGAACATTATTGCAGAGGAAAGTAGCAAACTTATTGATATGGATGCGGTAAATGAAGAAGGAATTGCTCGTGCAGAACAAGAGGGTATTATTTTTATTGATGAAATAGACAAGATTGCTATTTCAAATGGTAAAGGTAATGGTCCAGATGTTTCTCGTGAGGGTGTTCAACGTGATATTCTACCTTTTGTAGAAGGCTGTACTGTAAGTACAAAGTATGGAACAATTCGCACTGATTACATTTTATTTATTGCTGCGGGTGCTTTTCATATTGCAAAAGTAGAGGATTTAATACCCGAACTTCAAGGACGTTTTCCTATTCGAGTTGAGTTGAAGAATTTAACAAAGGATGACTTCTTAAAAATATTAACACAGCCTAAAAATGCAATAACTAAACAACATATAGAGTTATTAAAGATTGATAATATAAATCTATCTTTTGAAAAAGATGCTTTGGTAGAAATTGCTCGTATTGCTGAGTTAGAGAATGAAAGCAAGGAAAATATAGGGGCAAGAAGATTGTACACCATACTAGAAGCCTTATTAGAAGAAGTAAGTTTTGAAGCCAGTGGACAGCATCCGATGACCGAAGTTGTAGTGAATAAAGATTTTGTTATAAGAGTTTTAGCCCCAACAATTAAAGAACACGATTTGTCTAAATATATAATTTAAAGATTTATTTGTTGCTCTTAAATTTTATACCATAAAAACAACTAGCGAAAAAGTTAACAATAACTAGCGAAAAATCACATAAAGTTATAAAAAACAGTAATCATAACTAGCGAAAAAGTTAGCAGTAAGTTGGTTCTAATAGTTGAATCAGTTGTGAATAGTTAAATCATTATGAAATAGTTAAGTAAGTTGGTTCTAATAGTTGGAGCAAGTTGTTGTAAAAACTATAAAGTCAAAACCATAAGTGCTATTTACAAAGCCTTAAAGTTTTAAGAGTAATGTTTATAAAATGGAGAAAAAAGATGTATCAAAAACCAAAAGGAACACGAGATATTTTGCCAGATGTAAGTCCAAAATGGCAAAAAATGGAGAGTGTCGCACGTGATTTGGCAAAACAATTTGGCTATGAGGAAATTCGTACCCCAATATTTGAGGATACGAGTTTGTTTTTGCGAAGCGTTGGCGAAAGTAGTGATATTGTAAGTAAAGAGATGTACACCTTTGAAGATAAGAGTGGGCGTAGTATCACTTTACGACCAGAGGGAACGGCAGGGGTAGTTCGTGCTTTTGTGGAATATGGAATGTTTAATGATCCATTGCCACAAAAGATGTTTTACATAGGCAGTAACTTTCGTTATGAAAAACCACAAGCAGGGCGTTACCGTGAGCACGCACAGTTTGGTGCAGAGTGTTTTGGCGTGGATACACCTTGGGGTGAGTTAGAAAGTATTGACTTTGCAATGACTTATCTTAAAAATTTAGGTATAAATAAGGTTGAGTTACACATAAATTCTATTGGTTGTCCAGATTGTAGAGCAAAATATAACCAAGCCTTAAAAGAGTTTGCTGAAAAGCATATTGATAAACTTTGTGGAGATTGCAAACGTCGAGCAAAAGTAAATCCTTTAAGAATGTTAGATTGTAAAGTTCCAGAGTGCCAAGAGATATATAAAAATGCTCCCAAATTAGCCGACTATTTATGTGAAGATTGTAAAAAACACTTTGCCGAAGTACAAAAACTATTAAAAGAAAATGGAATAAATTTTGTTGTAGACCCTCAACTAGTTCGTGGCTTTGATTACTATACTAAAACAGTGTTTGAATTTACGTGTTTGGATATAGACGGCACAGGAAAAAGTCTTGCTGTTGGTGGCGGTGGAAGATATAATAATTTAGTGGAAGAGATAGGCGGGAAACCAACTAGTTGTGTAGGTTTTGGTATGGGACTAGACCGTTTGATTATGTTGTTATCTGAGCAAAAAAAAGAAAGTGTTGATGCTTTTTTGATGAATGTTGGAAATGTTGGAATAGATAAAATTTATCCAATAGCCCATCAATTACGTGAACAAGGCTTGAAGGTAGAGTGCAATCTAAACAACCGAAGTTTTAAAGCACAGTTTAAGTTTGCGGACAAAATAGGTGCAAAATATGTTTGTATTTTAGGCGATGAAGATTTGAAAAATGGCGAATGGACAGTTAAAAATCTAGCCACAGGTGTAGAAAAACGAGTAAAAGAGCAAAATTTAGCAATTACTTTACTTAATAAATAAAAAATAGAAATAAATAAAAAATAAATATAAAGTATAATAAAAATATTTAAACACTAAAAACACAGTATTAAAAACATCTTTTAAATAAAAACACAGTATTAAAAATAAGTTGTAATAATTCGCATAAATGTATTGCCATTGTTAAAAATAAAAAACTTTGTTAAAAAATATAGATAAAACATTAAAAATTGTAATACTGAAAAAATATTAAAATATAAAGGGAGATATAAAAATGGCAAAATTAGAGCATATCAACGAAAAGGATTTTGAAAAAGAAGTTTTAAAGAGTGAAAAACCTGTTATTGTAGACTTTTTCGCAACTTGGTGTGGACCTTGTAAAATGTTAGGGCCTATTTTGGAAGAAGTTGCCGATGACACAAAGGCTGTAAAAATTGTGAAAATGGATATTGATGAGAATATGGAAATTGCACAACAATATGGCTTGATGAGTGTTCCAACTTTAATTATTTTTAAAGATGGAGAAGAGGTTGGACGTGAAATTGGATTTAGACAAAAAGTTCAGATTATGGAAATAGTTAAAAAATATAGTTAATATAGTGCAATATAGTTAATAAATATGTAAAAAATATAGTTAATATATTTCATAAAAATTTAAAAGATTATAGTTAATTAAAGATTAAACGGGTTTTAATAGGCTCGTTTTTTTACATAAATTTAAGTGATAAACTTGTTTTTTATAAAACTCTATTTACATATTTTAAATTTTAGGTTATAATATCGGTATAAGTTAGGATTTTTAAAAGTTTTTTGAAGTGCAAAATTAGTTTTAGAGTGTAAAATTAGATTTAATTATAAATTTTTATTTGAAAAAACAATTTAAAAAATCTTTTAAAAAATACTAGACAAGGCCAAATATTAGTGTTAATATAATATACGGACTAAAATGGTAGGGATTAAAAATGAAATTATCAACAAAAGCAAGATATGGTTTGCGTGCAATTTATTTTTTAGCACAAAACTACGGCAAAGAAGCAGTTGCCTTGTCTAAAATTGCGGAAGAAACAGGTTTGACACAGCCTTATTTGGAAAAATTACTAAATTTATTAAAAAAAGGCAAAGTGGTGAAAACTTCCCGAGGTGTGAGCGGAGGATATTCATTAAGTGTCGCCCCTGATAAAATAAGTGTTGGACAAGTCTTGCGAGCGTTAGAAAATAATTTGGTGATAACAGACTGTAACACTACTTGTTCAACAAAATGTCCTAATCGTTTTGTCTTTACTAGATTATACAAAGAAATAAATAAAACGCTTGATAACATTTCAATTCAGGATATGTTACAAGAAAATGAGGAGAATATATGAATAAAATTTATCTAGACAACGCAGCAACAACACCTATACACAGTGAAGTATTGGCTGAGATGATGCCGTATTTTGATTCAGTATATGGTAATGCAAGTAGTTTGCATAGTTTTGGACGTGAGGCGAAAGCAGGAGTTGAAAAGGCTCGTGAGCGTGTCGCAAAAGGAATAGGTTGTGACCCAAGTGAAATTTATTTTACCAGTGGCGCAACCGAGGCTAATAACTGGGCAATTCGTGGGATTGCATATGCTAATATAAAGAAAGGAAAACATATAATTACTAGCAAAATTGAACACCCAAGCGTGTTAGAGCCTTTTAAACAATTAGCA